>ORJL010004165.1_pt1 | contig 91132 bp, 89 predicted proteins | sample 1779941 | NCBI WGS metagenome assembly ORJL01 (sample SAMEA104232317, study PRJEB22302) | groundwater metagenome | biome: forest; feature: aquifer; material: groundwater | place: USA | collected 2011-08-07 | depth 5.8 m | reverse complement strand
GTCAAGAAAAATAGCCCCGCATAAAATACCACTTTTCCCTTAATTACCAATCCGATTTCAGCAATTGTATATCAAACTATACCAATTTTACGTTACTGATAACGTAAATATATTATTCCTTGTTCTGATGGGATAGGTGCCGCAATATTTTCCTTTAATATCCGTCATTTAGAGAAAGTATAATGTATAGAAAAATAAACGAAGTTTATTCAAGTTATTTTAAAGAACCTTACTCCGCAAGAGAGACAGCCTGCGTTAAGGAACTTCCTCTCGGCGCAAAAACTTGAAATCAATGTGATTGCCGCAAAAGAATAAGCTTCTGATATAATTGTCTCATGTATATTTTCTCGCCCTGTCAGGAAAAGCAGGTAGAAGTAATTAACCAAATTGAGCAACAAGTTATTAGTCGTTCTTTTAGACTTAGTACGGTTTCTCCTGTTGATGACTTTGAAAAAGATCCTCGCATCTGCCTGACAAGTGTACACATACCGAACGAACAATTAATTAATAAGATAGAGGGTTTTTTGGAACCATTGAAAAAAGTATCACCACCTGATCACTTTTTCTATCCGGCTGATTCACTGCACATGTCTATAAAAAATGTTCGAGTTATCAATGACCCCCCTCACTTTATAGAGGAGGATATAAATAAAGCAAAACAAGTTTTTGAATCAGTCATTCCCCGTCACAAAAAATTTAATGTTTACTTCTATCGTTTACTACTATTTCCAAATAACCTTGCTCTTGTTGGTACAACAGACCCAGAACTGGATAATATTATTATCGATTTAGACAAAGAACTGAAAAAAGCAGGCGTGCCAGATGATAAAATATATATAAGCTCGCAACACTTTTTTAGCAACACGACTTTAGCAAGGTTCAATAATGCACCTACTAAGGAGTTTTTAAGACGGGTCGAAGAATTATCAAAGTCACTTTCTTTTGAACCCTATATCGTTGATTCGGTGACACTTCTTACATGTAATGCGGTGTTTCTTGATAGAAACATAGTAAAAACATGGGAATTAGAATAGCAGAATCAAGAGCGGAGCTGCCCGCCCATCGCCCGAGCTGAATAACCTATAGTTTGTTGACATTTATCTCCTCCTATGGTATAGTATCGGATACGGATATAAAAGAATATATCTGCTTAATTTTGACAAAGTTTGAATAGTTTAAGATAAAGGTACCCAACTTCATTTTTTGTATCCTTTCTCCATATTCATACATCTGGTTCTTATTTAGGCAGGTATATTCTTTTATCAACCTAATTTATGTATAAAAAACAATTCAGATCCAATTGGCAAAGAGGAACGAATAAATCTAAAAAGATTAACCGCTCTTTTTATATTAAAAAGGCAGAAGAAAGAGTGGAAAAAACTTTTATTCCAAAGCACAATTTTTCGGATTTTCTTATAAGTGACGAGTTAAAGCAGAATATTCTTGAAAAAGGATATACTATGCCAACCCCTATACAGGATGAGGCAATAGAGCCCATACTTTTGGGAAAAGATGTTATAGGATTGGCAAATACCGGTACGGGTAAAACTGCCGCATTCTTAATTCCTCTAATAAATAAAGTTTTATATAACCGCTCACAGAAAGTACTTGTAGTTGTTCCTACAAGAGAATTGGCGGTACAAATTCAGGAAGAATTTATTGCTTTTACTAAAAACATGAATGTTTATTCTGTGTTATGTATAGGCGGGGTAAGTATATATAAACAGATTCATAATTTAAGACGAGATCATGATATTGTCATTGCAACGCCTGGGCGAATAAAAGACCTTGAAAAACAAGGACAGCTAAAGTTATTTAAGTACAATAATATAGTGCTTGATGAGGTAGACCGAATGATGGACATGGGTTTTATTAATGACATAAAATTTATTATTTCCCGCTTGCCGCAAAACCGCCAGTCGTTATTTTTCTCAGCAACACTTCCGCAGAGTATAGAAAGCCTTGCCCGTACTTTTTTAAAAAATCCAGTTACCATATCTGTAAAATTTCAGGAAATACCCCACACGGTTGAGCAGGATGTTATAAAAGTAGATGGCAGAGTGAAGGCTGATGTTCTCTGCGAACTCCTTTTAAGACAAGGCTTTGATAAGGTGCTCGTTTTTGGCCGGACAAAGTGGGGTATGAACAAACTTTTTGTTATTCTAGAACGGCGCGGTTTTAAAGTTGCCGCAATTCACGGAAATAAAAACCAGGCTCAGAGACAGCGCGCGCTTAACCAGTTTAAAGATGGATTGGTTAATGTTCTTATTGCAACGGATGTTGCCTCCCGCGGACTGGATATTGACGATGTAACTCACGTAATCAACTATGATGAGCCGGCGTCCTATGATGATTATATTCATCGAATAGGAAGAACCGGAAGAGCAAATAAGACAGGTATTGCATTAACTTTTGTTGATTAATATAAAATTATTTTAATATGAAGAATATAAGAAATGTAGCAATAATCGCACACGTTGACCATGGCAAAACAACTTTGGTTGATGCGCTTTTAAAGCAATCAAAAACAAAACTTGCGAAAAATTCTTCCGACTCACTTATTATGGACAGTAATGAACTTGAACAGGAAAGAGGGATTACTATTTTTTCAAAAAACGCCTCTATTGTGTGGCAAGATACAAAAATAAATATTATTGATACACCGGGACATGCAGATTTTGGAGGAGAGGTCGAGCGCGTTTTAACAATGGCCGATGGATGCCTTTTGTTAATAGATGCAAAAGAGGGTCCTATGCCGCAGACCCGGTTTGTTTTAAAAAAAGCGCTTGAGAGAAAACACAAGATTATTGTTGTTATAAATAAGATTGACCGTTCCGATGCGAGAATCGAGTACGTTTTAGATAAAACACTCGATTTATTTATAGAACTTGGAGCAGATGAAAATATTGCTGATTTTCCAATAGTTTATGCTTGCGCAAAAAATGGAAAGGCGGGAACATCTCCAGATCTAAGCGGGATGAAGGATATATCTCCCGTCTTTGAGGCAATTTTAAAATATGTACCAAAACCTTCGGGTACTATTGATCAGCCTTTGCAAATGCTTGTCTCAACGATTACAAGTGATCTTCATAAAGGAAGAATTGCAATCGGCAGAGTATTCAACGGGAAAATTAACGTAGGGCAGGATGTGATGCATATAAATAGAAGCGGAGAAAATAAAAAATACCGTCTTACATCACTTATGACTTTTGAAGGACTCGATCGAGTTGACGCACAAGATGCGATAGTTGGAGATATTGCAGCAATTTCGGGAATTCCCGATATAAACATAGGAGAGACGATTGCAGATGTGGATAATCCAAAAGCACTTCCTCTTCTTAATATTGAAGAGCCCACAATAAAAATGACGTTTATGGTGAATAACTCTCCATTTGCGGGAAAAGAAGGAGAGTTTAAGACTTCAAGGCAAATTCATGAAAGACTTATGAAAGAACTTGAGACAGATACGGCTTTAAAAGTCATAGAGCTTTCGACCGGAGGATGGGAAGTTTCGGGTCGCGGAGAACTTCACTTGGCGATTCTTATTGAAAGATTAAGACGTGAGGGATACGAATTTCAAGTTGCCCGCCCGCAAGTAATCGAGAAAGAAACAAGCGAGGGAATTCTTACTCCATATGAAGAGTTATTTATTGAAGTTCCCGAAGGATATAACGGAATTGTTATGCAAAAACTTGGTAATAGACGCGCAGAGCTTAAGGATATGAAGCTTGAAAACGGAATTGCATACATGGAGTTTATTATTACAACACGCGGACTCTTTGGTTACAGAAGTGAATTTGTTACCGACACAAGAGGGCTTGGAATTCTAAATTCTTCATTTGATCATTATGGAAAAAACAATGGCTATGAACATGAAAGGGAGCAGGGTTCTCTGGTGGCAAATGAGAACGGTAAGACAACTTTGTATGGGCTTACTAACGTACAAGACAGAGGAGCTTTGTTTATCGGACCGGCTGTTTCTGTTTATAAAGGTCAAGTTGTCGGACAAAATGCCAGAAATGAAGATATAAGAGTAAATCCTTGCAAAATAAAACAGCAGACGAATATGAGATCAAAGGGTGAGGGAGTTTCTGTGCATTTCAACGCCCCCCACGTGATGGATTTGGAGGATGCTCTTGAATATATCTCGGATGATGAGCTGGTAGAAATTACTCCCAAAAATATAAGAATAAGAAAGAAAATATTGGATGAGACAGAAGAAAGAAGAAGAAAATCACAGGGAGTCAAATAGATTCTGATATAATTGCCCCATGATAGAAGTCAAAGAGATCCTAGATTTGCCTCCAGACAGATTTAATTTATAGGATAAAGGTTCGAACCTCCTCCATCCCTCGGGGCTCCATTTAGCTAAATACTGTTGTGATATAATAAATTTGTGAGCATACTCATCAATTGGTTTGTAAGCGCTTTGGCAATTTTAGCAGCTGCTTATCTGTTGCCTGGAGTACATGTAGCTAGTTTTGTTGCAGCTTTGGTCGCTGCGGTTGTTTTGGGCATAATCAACGCATTCATCAAGCCCGTTCTTCTTATTCTTACGCTTCCAATTAACATTTTCACTTTAGGTTTATTTACATTTGTAATCAACGCATTAGTTATTCTTTTAGCAGCAAATCTAGTTCCAGGGTTTAGTGTTGATGGGTTCTGGTGGGCTCTTCTTTTTAGTATAGTTTTATCCATTATTAACTCTTTTCTTCATCGTTTTTCCTAATGACCAAAATTAAGAACGAATCTCAGATCAACACATAGATTCAAATTAATCTCAATGGTTGAGTAAAAATAGTGTATAATTAAATCTATGGCAAAACGAGATACAGGAATTGGAAAAAGAAAGAAATCCCATTCACACAAAACCAAGAAAAGGCTTGAGACAAAAGGCAAAATGTTAGCACAAAAAAAGATCAAACGACACAAATAGGATACTCTTGCTATCTACTTTGCAAACTTGGTATTCCAAATGACTCATACAAGGTTTTAATTTGTGTAAGTTGAATACCAAACTCTATTTCCCTGTTCTTAAATGCGTTTACCAGGTGGAACTCAGAAAATTAGTACTCAGGATCAAAATAAACTCTTGTATAGAGCTTCATAATCTCGAATAATCATCTTAGTTAAGCAATCATTGACAAAGGAAGAGAATTTATGAAAAAGAAAGTAAGTAGAATTCCTAAATTCAAAACATATGAAGAAGAAGCTAGGTTCTGGGGTTATTTTTTAGATACTCTTTTCTTTTTGATAATAGGAACTTCTATTTCAGGTATTTGATTAGGTTCACTTATTTCCATTTCCTTACCCTTCTCTTTTATAGTTAATAAATTTAATATTTTATCAAGCTTTGTGTTTAATGCTTCAAACTGTTCTCTATATTGAGGCTGTTCTACGGGTCTATTTATTTGATTACTGCCTCTGTCTTCAAAATTAGAACGTCTTGGATAATTATTATCAGATCTTACTGAATCTGAAGATCTGTTTTTTTGGAAACAATCTCTGCAAAAAACCGGCTTACTTCCATTTGGTTTAAAAGGCACTTCGCATTCTTTCCCACAATCACTGCAAATGGTTTTATGCATAATTTGTGGCCTATCAAAATCTCTACTGCCAAAATCTTTTCTTTTAAAATCCCTTCCTCCGCCGGATCTGCGGTCTCTGTTAAAATTCCCCATAAGCCATTATAGCATAGATACCTTCTTTAAGAAAAAGCTGTTAGTGAGTGGGAAAAACTGCGTAGGTTGGTTCTCCTGGTAAATTATCTCTAAAACCTGTTTCAATTTTTTCATCCGGTAAATTTATCCAGGGATCCATCCACTTGTCTTTATATCTGCAAAGAAAATGACCATAGGGATACTTATAAGATCTTTTTATGAATACTATTGATAAGTCATTATTTATAACTTCCATGTTGCTCTTATTCAGTTTTTTCCAAGAATAATTTAGCCCTTTGCTATTTAGAATTTTTACTAGCTCTGGACAGTAGAAATTTGCTTCTTCCTTTACTCTTCTTTCTCCATCAACAAATAATTTTAATGTCTTCGAATAGGGACTACTAAGAACAAACGCAACGCAAGCGACTGCACATCCTAATCCGTCTTCTTGTTTTACAGGATTCATAAGACAATTCTACAATTTATATATTTATTAACAACTGGCAAATTTCTTCTGATATAATTGCCTCATGAAGTATATTGACTTAACACATACATTTACCTCGGATATGCCGGTTTATCCCGGAGACCCTAAGGCCACTCTTGAGCAAGTTGCTCATATAGAGAAGGACACTTTCAATGATCATAAACTCACTACTGTCATGCATGTAGGAACCCACATGGATGCTCCGCTTCATATGATTGAGAATGGCAAAAGAATTGACGAAATAAATCCGGAGAGATTTTTTGGTAAAGGTGTTTTAATTGATGTAAGAGGGAAAATGGATATCGATAATTCTGTTTTGGAAGGTATAGGGATAGAAAAAGGGTCAATCGTTCTTCTCTACACAGGATTTGGAAGTAAGTATAGAACAGAAGATTACTTCAAGGACTATCCAGAAATCAAAGAAGATTTTGCTAAACGAATGGTTGAATTAGGAGTAAAAATTGTGGGAATGGATATGCTCGGGCCCGATTATGATAAGCCATGGCCAACGCATAAGATATTACTTGGAAATGATATAACTATTCTCGAAAACCTAACAAATCTTGACCAATTATTAAATATAAAAGATTTTGAAGTCATTGCTTTGCCTGCAAAATTACAAGCAGACGCAGCTCCAGTAAGAGTAATTGCCAGAATAAATAGTAATTTTAAAGTTTAAAAGTAGCTAATGATTTAATAAAATTAATGGATTAGAAATTCTCTTCTGATATAATTGCCCGTCTTGATTACAGATTTGTTGCACTGAAAATAAATAACTTCTTAATTTCTCTAATATAATCTCCTGAAATTTTCTTGGGATATGATATAAGCCGCGGTAATTCTTTTCCAAAGCTTATTCTTTTTCTCTTTGTTTTCTTTGCCCATTTCTCATTAAACTTGCTCCATTTTTCATATCTTTCTTTTGACAAATGCATTGTTCCGCTGCATTTTAAATTTCCACATCTACATACATGGAGACAGGGTTCGCAAAATTCGTCTTTAGGTGCAAGAAGATAGGGAATAGTCAGTTCTTCTCCTTTGGAAATTCTCTCTAGTGCAAAAGCTAAAGTACGACCTTTATAAATATAAAGAAAGGCGTTTGGTTTGCAAGAGTGATTGAGAAGATGGACTCCAGGCTTTTCTAAGTCTGGGGAAATAACCGCGTGATCATGATAATACATCAAATAAAAATTTTCTTCGTCTATTAAAGCATCCTGGGGACGGATAATTTTACCAATATAATCTCCAATTACGGTGCCTTTTGAAATATCCTTTTTCGCAAACACACCCCGCCCTTTGCTTTTTGTATTTCTTATTTCCCAATATTCATCTGAAAGTAAAAACATAAGGATCACTTTATCATGTTTATTGTTTGAGTCATAATTTAATTTACAACATCAGATTTTCTTCGGAGTTTAATCTTTCTGATATAATTACCTCATTGGTTTGAAAAATGAAAGTTATGACCTCCTGGAAAAATAGTCCCTAAAATTCTTCCATTTAGGGAGTCATAAAATTTAGCTTGTTCTGACAATATTTCCTGTCTCCAACTTCTTGACATAAAATTTTGATTTATCTATCATAAAACAAGTTCATTTTCTAAGCAGAAGTATTAGCGTATTATCTACTAATTTTAACTGAAAGGAGGAAATAAGAAATGACAAACAAATTATTTGTGGGAGGTCTTTCCTACAGTGTTACAGACTCACAGCTTGAAGAACATTTTTCTCAAACTGGTAAAGTATTGTCGGCAAAGGTAATTGTTGATCGATATACCGGTCAGGGAAAAGGTTTCGGTTTTGTTGAAATGGCAACGGAAGAAGAGGCAAAAACAGCAATGGATAAATTAAATGGCACACAGTTGGGGGATAGAACAATTGTTGTAAAAGAAGCAAAACCTCAAGAAGATAGAAGTCGAAATTTCGGGTAGAGAAACAATAACAGACAAAATCGTTGGTAGGCGGAATAGCTATTAAATTAAGTTTTGTAGATTATCCTGGGGGCCGGTACTATTCCCGAGTCGCTTCTTGCCTGAGCTTGAATTACGCGCTGGGAGACTATAATATCCTGCTTGGTTTGCTCACTTAAGGGAAGTTTTGTTATTTGTTTAAAGGAAAACCATGAGAGAGTGCCATTATCGGGCAATGATAAATTTTTCATTGTCTTAACCTTTGCATAAAGTACATAGTGGATTGTATTTAAGGTACCATTAAAATAATCATAGACAGGATGAATGTGTTTTTCATCGAGTCGTAAGTTCAGTAGCTGATAAATTATGCGCTGAAATGATTTTTGCGGATCTTCTTCTCCAATTCCCGCACCCCCAGGCATAGCCCAAATAGATGGAGAGTTATTTTTTAGATTAGGCTGATGTAATAGAATTTGCTGTGTTTTTAAATGATAGAGGAACCCACTTACGTAAAAAGGTTTATGCACGTTCTTATTATAACACATCTTAAAGATTATTTCCGCAAGATCCTCCAGGAATTTTGAAGAATTAGATGTGATTTTTCAACCTTTTTTGTATCTTGAAACAGCCAGAAGTGCAATAGAAAATGGAATAATGTAAAAAAAACTTCCCCATCCAATCCAATTCATATATTGCCTGAGCGTTTCGTTTGTTTTATCAATAAAATTAAAATCTACGATATACCATAGCTGTACATTTTTGATATGCATTACGTATTCATGAATTATTTTCGGGATAGCAATGCACGCAATAACAATTCCCCAGATAGCTCTTGATTTTGAAATAATATGTCTTTCGCTTACATGTGTAAAAATCAGATACCATATAAAAAAATTTTCAAATATATTAGGAAAGAAAAATAAAAGAGGTTTTATCTGAAAAAGAAAATAGAGAAGTACACCGCTTGTTCTGAAAACGTAGAAAAATACCGCAATTTTTTGGGCTATCCTATCCTTCCAATGTCTGACTGTTAATATTGCCACAGTCAGGTACGTTATATCCATTGTCTTATCCCATACCTGGTATAAGTCATAATTGAAGTTTTTTGCAGTATGTAAATAATCCCAATCAAAACCGTCCAAAAGTGCAGACAATAAAACACCAAAAAGAGGCCATTTAAAAATCAATAATGCAGCACCGATTCGAATTAGAGAGAATACTGCAAAAGACTCCATATAAAAATATATCAACTATATTGTACCACTAAGCAAAAAACTTCAAAACATTTAGTTCAAACAAAAACCAATTAATTCCTTCTTGATTATTTCCTTAGGATATGCCTAACATAGAGTATATAGGAAAGGAGGTGAATTATTTTATGAATGCTAAAATGAAATCATGTTTTACTCCTCATGTTATAGGGCATAGCCTTTTTGGCTTAGGACTTGGGTTGCTGCTTTCGGCATTAATACCATCCCTTGCTAATGTTTGGCTAGGAATTATCATAATAGTCGTTGCGCTAGGATTAGATTTAATGCGCAAGGGATAAAGATAGTAGGTGGCGGATTTTCCAGAGCTTATCTTGTGATATGAGGCAGTTATTATCTATTTTTACAAGAATACTTCCAACACAAATAGCCTATGCGCATTGTGATGTGCCTTGCGGAATTTATGATCCAAAGCCGGCACAGATTGCAGCAGCGACGGTGCTAAAGATGGTTCAAAAAATAAATGATTTGCCAAAAGAAAACCTAACTGTTGGGGACAGAAACTCTTTTGTTAGAATGGTATTAATAAAAGAAGAACATGCAAGAAAATGCAAGGAAGAACTTCTTATACTTTGGACTGATTACTTCAAACCCGAACACATTTTGTTATTTCCAAATCTTCATGAAATTTTTTGGAAAGCTGCAAAACTTTGTTCCAAAAATAAGCAAGAAGTTAGTTTAGAGGGAGCGCAGGAATTAGTAAAGGCAGTCGATGAAATTGCCTCAATGTTTGCGAAAGCCGCGTCAAACGCGATTAAAACCGAAGCAGCGCTCAACAAAAAATCCTCATAAAGTGATCTTCAAACTTTCTTCATTCTTACCCATTTTAAAGTTCAAAGTAAAAGAAAAAAGCATGATTCCATTTTTAAATCCCGGAGATGAAGTTATAGTTTGGAAACACTCAAAACCTAAAATAGGAGATATTGCAGTTTTTAAAAAAGACAACAAATTTTATATTAAAAGAGTTAAAAAAACTGAAAATGGCAAATATTTTGTTCTCGGAGATAATGAAAAAGAAAGTATTGACAGCAGGAAATTCGGGTGGATAGATAAAAAAGATATAATTGGGAAAGTCATTTACAAGATTTAAGATTTATGAATTAAGATTTAAGAATGCTTGAGCTAATTTTAGTATTAATAATTATATTTTTACTGTTCATTCTATCAATGGTTTGGCCGCCGGGCAGTCCATGGGCACCTTGGTGGAGGACAAACAGAAAAACCGCAAGAACAATTTGCGAGCTTGCAGGAATTTCAAAAGAAGATCTTGTCTACGATTTGGGATGCGGCGATGGAACATTAATAGTCACTACTTCAAAGGAATACGGAGCAAAGGCAATAGGGATAGAAATAGATCCTCTGCGTTTTTTAATTTCAAAAATCCGGATTGCTCTCAACAATTTATCTTCCAAGGTTACAGTAAAACGGAAAAGTTTTTTTGATGAAGACATATCAAAAGCAACAGTTGTAGTTGTTTATCTTATCCCAAAAACTCTTGAAAAACTTTTGCCAAAATTTAAAAAAGAACTCAAGAAAGGAACAAGAATCGTAAGTTATAGATATGAAATTAATCTACCAATCGTTAAGAAAGATCCAAAAAATAAAATTTTTCTTTACAAAATTTGACAAAATTAATTAGGGGTGATATATTCTGCGCATTATGGCAAGAAGTACTGTTGAGTCAGCTACATTAAGAGAAAGTCATTATTTGCTAAGAAAAGAAATACAGGATGCGAGAGTTAAATTGCGTAATAAAAGCATAGAAGCGAGTAGAGCTTTTAAAGAAAAATATGGAGACGAATTATCAGGAATTGCTCTAATTTTTTCTGATGATTCTGAATTACATAGGGTTGGATATACTTATTCTATCCACGGTAACGCACCGACATCTATAAGCGAAGTAGCTGAGACATATTCAAATGCTCTCATAACAGCCTTGGATCAGCGACCCAGGATAACCAGAGCTAATTGGTTGAATGAGTTTTTTATGGATTTGAGCTCAGTGCTTCAATTTAGAGAATAATTATTTAAATCTCAAAATAGCCCATCTAATTTTGTCGGCCACCTTATAGAGATTATATAAAGGGGGATTAATAACTAAATCATAGCTTCCTACGAATTCTACGAGTTCTCCACCGTAACCTTGTTTGAAGCGGTGGAATCCGTACCAGGGATCTTTTGGATCCGGATTTGGGCCAAGCGCTCCCCACATGTCAAACTTTTTAAGCCCCAGTTTTTTTCCAAACTTTATTGTTTCCCACATCATAAGATTACTTGCCATAGCTTCCCGATGTTTGTCACTTGATGCGCCGTAGGGATAGTAAAGAGTATCTTTGAAAGTGAACAGTATCCACGCAACCAAAGTTTCTTTTTTATACTTTGCTACCAATAGATGGGCGGTGAGTTTATTTTTATCTAAATTCTGAATTCTGAATTTTGAATTTTGAATTTTCAACGCTTGCCACATGAGTTTGTGATAGCCTTGCGTGTGGGCATAAAATTTTTGCCTTTTGCTAGTTTCACTAGTTAATTTAAGGTAAGCCTCGAAAGCTTTATCGGAATTATCTTCAATTATTTTTACTCCGTGTTTTTGGGCAACTTTTATGTTGTATCGGGTTTTTGGATGCATAGCTTCTAATAATTCATCTTCTGATTTTGTCAGATTTAATACGAAAGTATATTTGGTAAAAAGAGGATGGAAAGAGGGTCGGATATTAGGATATTGAGATATTAAGATATTAGGAGATTTTTTCTTAATATCTTTTTCGCTTAATATCTTAGTATCTTTTCTGATATTTGGTTCGAGTTGGATGAAAATACAATTGTTGTCTTTCCCGATTTTTTTAAGTTCTTCAATAAGTTTTTCGTCCGGTAAGTTTCCTTTTGGCAGATAACCGATTGTCCAAGGGATGTGGGGAATCTTATGGATTGTGAGCTGAAAATCTTTTCCTGCCTTGCCGGCAGGCAGGCCTCTTACCACCTTTATGCCAGTTTTTTTCCGAAATTCTCCCCATTCAAAAGCCTGAAGAGGATGATTGGCATATTTATTAAAATCTTTCGCAGTCATAGAAATTCCGAAGGATCATTATTAATAATGTTTAAATTATTCGATAAGACTTTTTCCGGCAACTCTAACACAAAGCGCGAAACAATATTTGAAGTTCTCTGTCCAAAAAAAAGTCTTTTTCGACTATAAGTTAAAAATAATTTTTCTTTGGCCCGAGTCATGCCAACATAGCAAAGCCGTCTTTCTTCCTCTAGCTCATTTTTGTCCATAAGACTTCTTGAATGAGGAAAAAGACCTTCTTCCATCCCAACCATAAAAACAACAGGAAATTCAAGCCCTTTTGCACCATGGAGCGTCATAAGATTTGTTGCATCTTTTTTCTCTCCGTTTTTTGGACGGTCGGGCCCGCCTTGACCCGGCGAGGCAGGTATATATTCCCGTTCAACCAATGCAACATTTTCCAAAAACTCAATAAGATTTGGAAATTCTATAGCAACCGATCTTAACTCCTTAATATTCTCAAGCCTTGCTCTGTCTTCCTCGTCCTTTTCATCATACAAAGAAAGATAGTCTGTTCTGCTCAGAACTTTATCAAGAATTTCAAGAGTTGGTATTGTTTCAGCTTCTAACTCTTTAAAATTTTCCACAAATTCAAGAAACTTATTTAATCTTCCCTTGCCTAATTTTTCTAGTCTTTTGTAGGAAACAGTGTCTTTTGGATTTGCAATAAGTCTTAAGTATGCTAAAACATCTTTTATTTCGCGTCTTTCATAAAACCTTGTCCCTCCGATTAGAACATAAGAAACTCCCTGATGCAAAAATACTTCTTCAATTGCACGCGACTGCGCATTGGTTCTGTAAAGAACTGCAAAGTCGGAATAAGAAAGACTAGGATTTTTAGATTTTAGCTCAAGAATTCTATTTATTATAAATTCTCCCTCGTCGTGTTCGTTTCGCGATTCATACAAAGTCACGTCTTCTCCTTTTGGATTTTCTGTCCAAAGCTCAAGAATAGGATGAGATGTATTTTTGGAAATAACAGAAGATGCGGCATCAAGAATTTTTTGGGTAGAGCGGTAATTTTGGGAAAGAGAAAATGTTTGGGTATTTTTAAAGTCCTCTTTAAACTTTGAAAGATTTTGAAAATCAGCACCCCTCCAGGAATAAATGCTTTGAGAAAAGTCTCCAACCACACATATATTCGGAGATTTATCAGTGCCCGCACCCGAAAGCATTTTTGTCAACACATACTGCGCATGGTTTGTATCCTGGTATTCATCGACTAAAATATATTGAAATTTACCCTGATAATTTTTGAGAATCTGCGGGTTTTTGTTAAATAACTCTATAGTTTTTAAGATTAAATCATCAAAATCCAAGGCATCATTTTCCGAAAGAAGTTTTTGATAAATCGGATAAATGCGGGCGACTGTTTCCTGGAAATATCCCCTGGCATAGTTTAAATATTCAGCTTCGGTTATCAGCTGATTTTTTGCCTGCGATATTGTTGTTAAAATCGATGAAGGCTTAAAGTCTTTAATCGGAATCTCAAGAATTTTCATTGCCTGTTTTACTCCCTCGACTTGATCCTGATCATCATAAATTACGAAATTTTTAGGAATGCCGACATACTGACCCTCAATTCTTAAAATCTTTGCACAGAGAGAATGAAAAGTGGCAATTGTAGGACGGGAACTTTGAGAAAATTTTTGAATCCTTTCTTTCATTGCGTTTGCGGCTTTATTTGTAAAAGTTACCATCAAAATATTCACAGAATCAACTCCAAGAGTATTCATTAAATATATAACTTTATAGGTTAATACTCTTGTTTTACCCGATCCGGCACCTGCTAAAATAATCATAGGACCATCGGTTTTTGTAACTGCTTTTTTTTGATCGGGGTTTAAGTCCTTGAGAAAGTCTTTGTCCATAATCTATAATAGAGGAACTCAAGTTATTGTAGCATAAGACTCTTTGTATGAAAAAACTTTTTATTATAGCTAACTGGAAGTCAAATAAAACCATCGAGGAGGCAGAAAAGTGGTTCCATGATTTTTCAGAAAAACTATCGTCAGAATCCCTAGATCTCTTGAATAAAGAGATAATAGTCTGTCCATCTTTTACCGCGATTGAGCACTCTCGTTATTGTTCAGCTAACTTAAAACTCCCAATAAAAATTGGCGCACAGAATATTTCACCTTTTGATAAGGGAGCTTATACGGGAGAAGTGAGCGCAGAAATGTTGGAGAGCTTAGTTGTGTATTGTATTGTAGGACATTCTGAAAGACGAAAATATTTTGGAGAAACTGATGATGATGTTATTGAAAAAATAAAGTTTCTTTTGGAATACAAAATTACGCCCGTTCTTTGCATTAGCGATTTATCTCAGTTGGAATCTTATGCTAGTAGAGGAAAACAAATTATAGAAAGAGCTGGGGAAATAATATTTGTCTATGAGCCCCCCGATGCGATTAGTGGAGGCGGAGAGTACAAACCTGGTTCTCCGGAAGATGCAAATTTGAATGCCGGTAAAATAAAAGAAAGGATTGGGGAAATAAAAATTTTATACGGTGGGAGTGTAAACTCAGATAATGCTTCCTCTTTTCTTTCTCAACCAAACATAGATGGTGCATTAGTAGGGCAAGCGAGTCTTGATCCGGTGGAGTTTCTACAAATAATTAAGAATGCATAATAAAGACCTTTCTTTGGGCAAGGCAGGAAAATTTAAAAAAATTGCCCTAGTTATTTTAAGTTTAATAATTCTTTTTTTTGTCGGAAAGGGAGTTTTAAAAATCGCAAGACTTTCGCCGTTTTTGTTTCAGCTTATTTTTAACAGAGACATAAATCTTAAAACAAACGACGATCATATAAATGTTCTTCTTTTGGGAATTGGCGGGAAAAATCATCAAGGTCCAAATCTTACCGATACAATAATTTTTACAAGCCTTTCAGCCAAAGGGGATAAAGTTACCTTGGTTTCTGTTCCAAGGGATTTGTGGGTGCCGGATTTAGACGCAAAAATTAATACGGCATATTCGACAGGTGAAAGTAAAAGACCGGGAGGAGGCCTTGTACTTTCTAAAGCTGTTGTCTCAAAAATTGTGAATCAGCCGATCAATTATGTTCTTCGGATAGATTTTGACGGATTTGTTAAGGCAGTAGATCTAATAGGAGGTCTTGATATAAATGTTGAAGGAGCTTTTGACGACTTGCAATATCCAATCGATGGTAAAGAAGAGGATCCTTGCGGGCACAGCGATGAGGATCTTAAGGAATTGGCAACCTCATCCTCTCAGCTTGAGGCCTTTCCTTGTAGATATTCTCGTGTACATTTTAATAAAGGACAACAGCATTTGGACGGAAAAACCGCTCTTCAGTTTGTAAGATCCCGCCATGCAGAAGGAAAAGAGGGTTCGGATTTTGCAAGAAGCAAAAGACAGGAAAAAGTGATTAAAGCTTTTAAAGACAAGATATTTTCTCTTGCGACACTTGCAAATCCTGCGAAAGTGATAAGTCTTTACGATATATTAAAGGGAAGCATAGATACAGACATAAAAGATGATGAATTCGATGATTTTATAAGGCTTGCCGGAAAGATGAAGACAGCGCAAACAGAAAATGCAGTATTAGACACAGGAGATGAGCAAGCAAAACGCCCAGGTCTTTTGATAAATCCTCCTATCGGAGAGGAATATAACTTTGAATGGGTTCTTATTCCAAGAAGAGGGAATGGAGATTTTTCCCAAATTAAAAAATATATTGATTGCGAGATTAAGATCGGAAATTGCCCTATTGCTGAGTGATTTTATAAATCTTCGTTCTTCCGTTTTTGTAGATTATTTTTCCGATAGTTTCAAATTTCTGTTCATTTAAGTTTGTATATTTCTGGTATTCCAAATCTCCAATAAATACATATTCAATTTTATATTTATCAATTAATTCCTTAGTGATATTTATGTCGGAGCTTTCATACAGCATTTGTACTTGCGGAATTCTTGGGGCAGGAATGTCATAGGTTCCTCTCCACAGCCATTCATGAACTGTCCATCCCAAAACAGTCGGAAGTCCGGTGTTTGCAGAGACTCTGGCAAAATCGGTATAAGAATCTCCTTGTGCCTCAAGAATTACCGGCTGCCCTTTTATATTTTTATTAATCCAGGCAATTGCATCATAATCTGTGGGGTAAAGATTTTTTAAATATTTTGTTCCGTCCAATCCCAATTGTACTTTAAGGCCGCCGTAAAAAGATCCTATGGCAAAATACGGATAAATGAAGACTAAAACTAAAAGAAAAGTAGCAAATAGTAAGTAGCAAGCAGTAATTATTTTCTTCCTAGGATTTATATTTGATACATAATACTTAATACCTAATACAATTCTTATGATTATGTATGAAGAGGCAATCGAGAGCATAATAAATGATTGATAGACAAGCTTAAACATTGTATTTGCTCTGTAGTGGGCTGGATAGATGTCCTTTATATAGACTAACTCGGGGATTATTATAAGCAGTGTTGATAAAACGATCAGTAAAAGTACAAAAAGATCAGACTTTACTATGTCATTCTGAGCGAAGCGAAGAATCTTAGATCCTTCGGGCTTTGCCCTCAGGATGACACTGCGATAGAAAAAAACAATAAATGATACCACCCAGAAGTAAAAGAATCCGTAGAGAATAAATATCTGCCACCATGGCGATTTTTGACAATGATCTGCCTCAAAAATAAATGGTCCAAGTTTTTGTGCTTTTACCAAAAAATCAGGCGGGCAAACTACTCCTATTCCAGAGACGAAGGGTTTGAAGAAATGATTAAATGGATAAGAGAAAATAAAAAATCCAAAAAATAATATGGCTACAGTTAAAAACCAGTTTCCTATTGAAAGTTTTTTTGAGGAAAAAAAGAGCACAAGAGCTGCCAGTAAAAAGTAAATTATTCCGTCCCACGCATTCGTCATATACATTATTGCTAGCAAGAATCCTAGCAGTAGAATTTTTGAAATGTCATTCTGAGCGAAGCGAAGAATCTTAGATCCTTCGGGCTTTGCCCTCAGGATGATATTTTGAATTACTGACAGCAAGAGTGCTATTGTCAGAAGTACTATTGGTATATCTAAAACGTGACCATGAAGGTCTGAGACTACAAAAGAATATAAGGGGAACTCGTGAATGGTATTGTGAATAAAACGGGTAGCATTAGGATACCAGTACATATTTGGAAAAAATTGTATAGAAAGGGGTAGATGCCAAAAAGGAACAGGATTTTCCCCGGAATAATTTTTAAAAAATGCATAAATTGTTTGCAGATTTCCCGCAAAAGAAACAAGAAAAGCCGTCAATAGTCCACCAATAATCGAAAACCACCTCAGAGGAGTCGTCAAGCGCCACCCCTGAGGTGACCGAATTGGCTCCTCAGAGGTGAGTTTTGAAATGAGATTTGCCCCAATAGAAAATGAGCCCACAAAAGTGAATGCAAAAATTGTTGCGATCATTAAATTAAAAGTAACATTTGAGGGAATATTAGAAAGTTTTGTTAAGACTGCTGTTGTTAAATGACCAAAATAATAATAATTTATTGGTAGTGGAGTAAACCACATGTCTTTGGGAGGGAAAAATTCACTTCTTAGAATAGAATTTAAAATCCCAAAGTCCATATACTTTTCAAGGCCATGAATATCCGGCTGAAAAGACCTGATATAAGACCAAGTTAAAAGACCGAAAATAAATAAAATTTCCTCAAAAAGAAAAATCGGCCAATTTTCTTTCAGTATCTTTAAAAAATCCTCTTTAATTCTTGTTTTGCCATCCTTAAAAGAGAAAATGAGCGGTAAGTTTAAAACTCCAAAAAAAATCAATATCAAGACAGAAGTTAAAAATGAAAAAGGAGCAATATGTAGTATTCCCAATAGAAAAATAGCATAAGAAACAACCGCAATCCCCAGAATTTTTGAAAATATATATCCCTTGTCAAAAAAGTTTTTAAATATAGTAAATGTCAGAGGAAGAAAAATAATGCCAATCGCAAAAATTAATGTCCACCATTGTGTTAATAAGGACATATAGATAAATTGCATAGGTAATTTATATCATAAAGGGCTAAGATGTTATACCGCTTAGCATTTTTGTCACCTGTATTCTGGATAAATATTTAACATTTTATTTTAATGTCATAAATTTTATAAATGTTTTGTGGATTTTTATAAACCTCTCTAAAGTTTTTTTCGAAAAAAGAATAGTTTATTGGAAATTCGGTGTTATCTTTATTTAGTTCTACATACTTAATTTTATTCTTTAGTATTTGATCACAAAATAAATCTAAATTCGTAGAATTTAAAAGAGATTTTCTAAGATTATCTCTGGTTAAAGTATCATAGCCTGCGGACCAGGCAAAGTATGGCCAGCCGAGAAATATTTTTCGTCCGGCCAAAGACGCCGGATCGTACAGATATTGTGTATTCAAAAAAACAGAATCTTTTGGCGTATTATCCTTAATCCACCTAATATCTAGATTTATTGGATAATCGGCAAGAGCTATTTTGTTGTCATTATAAACTGGGAAAAAATCAATTATTCCCGATAGTATCAAAAAGAAAAAAGGAATTACTACAATTGGTTTAAAGTAATGTTTGGCCTGCCATGTCTTTACAAGAGCAAATGCGGAAAACATTACTCCAATTAACATAAAATAATTGAAAAATTTATGATTTGCCGCGATCTCTGGAGAGAATTGAATTAAATTGCCTATTATAAAAAAAATGAAGAATGCAATAAAAATTTTCTTTAAGTTTTTATTGGATAAGAAAAATCCAATCGGAATTAATATTGAATGTAGTCCAAGATTATAAAACCAATATTTTATAAAAGAAAAGAATGTTAAATTAAGAAAAGCAAGATATCCCGGTGATAAAAAAGGTTTAAATGTTGCTGTTCCGGATTGAAGATAAAGGTATTGGGGAATAGCAATTATCCCGGTGATTATTAAAATAACTAAACCGGAAATTCTTAATTCTTTGAAAAAAATACTCAAAAGAATTAAAACGACAGCCGTCATTAAGAAGACTGGTAAATGAAAGTAAAACAGTAATCCTAAAACTACCCCAAGTAAAAAAGCTACTTTAAAATTTACTTCTTGTTTTTTTAGAACCGGTACCAAGAATAAATAGATGATTAAAAGCGAAATGGCAAAAGCGCCTGCTAAATGGCGTTGGTTTGTATAAATATTTAAATTCCAAAAGGCAGAGACTATTTCCCCATCATATGGGCCAAAAGAGGGGAATGTTTTGTTCAGAATAATATCATTTAAAGTTGAAGCTGATAAGGGATGGGTTTTAAAAAATTCAATAAAAGAAAGCGATCCATTAAATAAAAATAAAATTACAGATAAAATTCCTACGAATTTACTTTGAAAAAGTTTTTTGGATAATGCATAAATCATTATCAATAAACTAAAAAAACCAAGAGTGCTCAATATGTTCAAAGAATAATCTATTCTTATCCCAATTTTTTCTAAAATCCCAACAAAAAAATAAAAAAGAAAGTGATAATGAATTGGCTCTCCTGGAAAAAGAGGATATTGGGGAGGAAAGTTGGATCCAAGCGAGAAAGATCTTATAAGAGGAATAGTGCTGGCAAAATCGCTCCAAGCTTTTGATGCGATGAGCATTGAGCCAGCTTTATAGGAGAAAGTTGAAAACATGAGCCAGAAACTGAAAAGAAAAGAAAAAACAGCCAGGCAAATTTCCAAGAGATTTTCTTTAAGATATTTTTTCAATTTGACCATAATTTTTCTTGTACTTTTGTACCGACAAAAGTACCAAAAACTCTCATCGAGATCTCGTTTCGTGCTTTCTAAATCTCGTTCTCTCAACGGGTGATTTCACCCCCTCCTCAACCCCGATTAAATCGGGGCGGGGAATCCCCCTGTTTCATTCACTCGATTTTTCATGCACTCAACATTTGAATCGATGATTGAAACTATTACTGCTTTTGAGTAATAAGTTTTGCTACTTTTTGTCCCAGCTCTACTGCGTAATTTGTTCCCCTGTCCCAGGGATAAACTTGCTGGATATTTGCAAGATAAACATTTTTAAGAGGTGTCTCAAAAGGCGGAACAATCTTTGAGTAGTTTACTGGAATAATGGGCTGGGCAAAAGGAACTTTAAAAAGTTCAGAATTGATAATTGAAAGTTGATAATTTGGGTTAATCTTTTTAAGAATTGGATCATAAATTTTCAGAAGTTGGTCTTTCTCCATCTTCATATATTCATGATCAAAGGGCAAATAGTTTCCTAAATAAACAATATGTTCGTTATTATAATTCTTTTTATCCATAAAATTAGTATGCTCAACTATTGCCATTACCTTAGATTTGGTATCGCAAATACTAAGCCAGTAGGTTCCGTCTGTTAAGAATGGCTTTTTTAATCTCAGAATTAGATTTATTGCTCCAAGACCTTTTAATGATAACAATCTGTCTTTATATTCTTTTGGTAAATCCGGAGTTATTTTAGCGAAAAGAAACGAAGGAAGAGTAACGATAATTTTGTCAAAATTTTCTCCCGCGGAGCGGGATCTCGCTTCGCGAGACATTTTGTATTTTATACTGACTGATTTATCACCGCCTCTTATTTCCTCCACTTCGGTATCAAAAAAAAATTTAGCGCCTTTTTTTTCACATTCTTTAACTAAAGAATCTGCGAACTTCAAGAACCCTCCGGATGGATAGATTAAGCTAGGAGTTCTTTTTTTAATTCTTGCCCAAAACCAGGCAAGAGATATTTCTTTTGCAAACTCTCCAAATTTATTTTTAAGCTGGGGTTCCCAGATTTTTTTATATGCATCTTTTCCCATTGTTTTTAAAAGAAAATCTTCTGTTTTGAATTTTTCAAGCGGTTTCCAGAAAGGGTCAAGTTTTAAAAAACCCAGTACCATAGCCATTCTTACTCTATCAATCAGAGGAAGTTTTGGAAAAGTAAGAACATGCAAAGGAGAATCGAGCTGATAGATTTTTCCCTCAACATAAATTGATGTTTTAGGCCCCTTTTTAATAATTTTATAATTTATTTTATTAGCAAGATCTAAAACGCTTGAGTCGTTTGAAAACCAATGATGATAATGCTTCTCAAGTGACCAATCCCAGATCTTCTCTTTAAATCCAATTGCAAGGCCTCCCGGATTTGAGTCTTTTTCAAAAATTACAACCTCGTGCCCTTTTCCCAAAAGTTCAAAAGCCGCAGAAAGTCCCGTAAATCCCGCGCCGACGATTGCTATTTTCATAAAGTAGTAATGCCTCGGGAAAGAAGGAATATAAAGAAGCCTAAAATAGAAAGTCCAATACCAAACAAGCCAAGAATTATAGGAGTAGAATTTCCCGGCGAAGGAATAGGTGATATTACCGGTGTTATAGTCGCAATTGGGTCAAGAGTCGGGGAGACGGGGATCGTAGGTATAATAGTTGGAACAGATGTTGGAATAGGAGTTAAGATCGGTACGGAAGTTGGCGTAACAACTGGCGTTGCAGATGGGGTTGCGCTTTCAGTTACCTGACTTCCGGATGCAAAAACAGTAAAAGACTGAGTTATGGTTCTTAAGATCCCTGAGACATCTCTTGCGACCATAGTAATAGTGTGTTCCCCAGGCGATAGCGGAGTATTGGGTCTGAAGCTCCAATTTCCATAAATGTCTGTAATTACCTGAGCTTTAATATTATCATCCGAATGAATAGTTATCTCAACGGTGCTGTTTGGAAGAGCTGTTCCTGAGAATTTAGGCTGAGAATCCGTAAACGTTTGATTGTTTTGCGGAATATCAATTTTTGGAATTTTTCCGGTGGTTGATTCTTGAGAGCTCAAGGAAGAAAAACCTGTTGATGCGGATGGAGAGGCTGTTGAAAGGTTACTCTGTGTAAAGTCATAATCGCTTCCCAGAGTTATGGAAGGAAGTTCTTCCGATTCAGAGTTATTAAATCTTGCATTGGATGTTAAAGAATCTTCTCCCAAAACAAGTAATCTAAAAACAGTTTCATCAGAAATTGTAAAATAAGAGGAAAGATCTTGGGTTTTTAAGGAGTTTACAGAAAGAGAATACGATCCGCCCTCTTTTACCAGAGTCGAAAGCGTTTGAGAATTATCGGAGTTTAAGTATACAGTCGCTTCGGCAGGTGAGTCTCCATTTGGTAAAACAACCTTCCCTTTTATTGTTTTTTCTATAGCCGAAGAGCCGGAAGAAACAGGCGCCGTTTTTACAATAAATGGCTCAGCTTTTTGTAAAAATTCTTTAGACCCGGAAGTTATAGAAAAGTAATAATCCGAAGAAGAATCTAGATTTTTAACTGTGATGTAATGAATTTTATGTTCTTTTAAAACTCCTTGCCCATCTCTATCATCCAAAGCTGTCTGTCCTAAGTTTTTATCTTTTCCAAAGTTAATAGAGCCAATTACTAGAGCCTCTGTGGTAAAAGAGATGGTAAATGATCTGTCAGTTACGTTAGATATTCTTATATTTTGTGCAATTTCGGAAGGACCGGCTTTACTAGTTAGAATTACTCCTGTTTTAACAAGATATGAAGTAATGCCTACTCCTATGATTATGAGAAGTATGCCTAAGAGAGTTGGAATACGCTTGCTCCAAATATTCTCCCTCATAGATTTTCTCCTTGTACCGCAGCTCCAGAATTAGTGCTAGGCGGCAACGTTTCGGAAGGTTGTGTAATATTTTCTATTGATGTGCTTTCCGTTGCCTCATTCCTCTTTGTTTGAAAGATTGGCTCTATGTTTTTTCTCTCTTTTAGAGTATCTATAGTTCTTGTATCAAAGGTTGGATTGATTGGGATTATTTTTTCTTCAACAGGCTTTGTTATTGTAGAGGAAACAAGATTATGATAAATGCTAAAGCCAATCCAGGCAAGTATTAAAACAAAAGTAGAAATAACTAAAAATAATATATCTCTTTGTTTCATAAGACTACTGCTTAAAATATGCCATCCCTTTAATATCTAATTCTAAAATTCCAGGTTGATTGTCCTTTCGGTTGATAGATAAAGTATCTAAGGAAATAACTCTTTTCATACTCGAAAGGGTATTAATAAAATTGGTTAAATTTTCGTAATTTCCTTGTACGCCTGTGGAAAAAGAAAACGCTGAGTATTTTTTCTGATTATTAGATGAACCTGGGACATCAACTTCAAAGCTTTGTAGGTTAATAATTTCAACCCCTGCTTCTTTCGCAACGGCTTGTATCTGCGCCATTAAGAGTGGGACTTGAGGATTTTTTGGAACAGCTTCTAAAACAATTGGTATGTCCTTTTCTACAATATTATATTTTTCCGCAAGAGATGAAAGATTAGCAATTTTTTTTACAAGCTGTTCGTCGACGAACTTCGTATCTGATAATTCTTTTCTTAGTTTTGCGATGGTTGATAGGGTTGGATTAATAGCAAATATACCAAAAAAAGATAAGGATATTAAGGAAAAAATAATACTAGAATATTTTTTTGTTTTTTCTTTTTTTAAGTCAGGTAAAAATTCAAAATATTTATTGTTTTTTATTTTTTTTAAAACGATGCCTATATTGTATTTTGGTGTCGTCATACTACTTCCCCTTAAGATTTGCCGTGATGCTTACTGTAATAAGAGCATTGGATAACTTGTTTCCTATTTTGTCTATACTAACACTTCCAATAGCTGAGTAATTTTTTAATGAATTAACAAAACTTGTAAGAGAAGAAATATGTTGGAAATTTGCATCTATTTTTACATAATTTTCTGATAAAACTAATTCATTAAACGTCATTCCTCCTGTAGCAAGCCCAATTATATCGCTGAATGTTTTATTTTTTTTCTCTAAAGAGTCAGAAAACATAGATACGACCGATAGTCTATCTTGTAAATTTCTATATGTGTTTTCTCTGCCTTTTAAATAGCCAACAATTGCCGTTTCTTGTTTTATTTTTGAATGCAAATCAATAAGCTGTCTATCTAAGGTAAACCGATATAAAAAAGCCGATAATGCAATCACCTCTGTAAGAATTACTACAAGTCTTCCAATTGTTAATGCCCAGTCAATAAATTTGTCAAAAATACTTCCTTGTCTATTACCCAAGAGATTTATAGAAGGATGGTGGTTTTTTTGCACACTTTTAGTCTAGGGATTTTTAAAACTTTTGTCAAAGAGAAGCGAAGTTATTTTGTCCTGGTTTTTTTGGGTTTTTTTACCGAAGAGGGAGTAACTTTTTTATTAATTAGTTTTGAAAGCTTAGATTTAAGTCTTGAAGCTTTGTTTTTATGAATAATATTCTTCTTGGCAGCTTTGTCAACCAGTTTTATTGCGTCCTTTACAACTTTTTCTGTTTTGCTTGCTTGGGCTTTTTTAACAGCAGATTTAAAAAGATTTTTTATTTTCTTATTTTCTTGTGTTCTTACCTTATCCTTTCTCAATTTTTTCTTAGCAGATTTTGTTACTGGCATGGGCAGATTTTACCATGCTATACTATAAAACACAATGGTTCGCAACCTTTTTAAGAAAAGCTTCGGAATACTGCTTGCCCGCCAGACAAATATATTAACAGCCGCATTTATAATAATGGCAACCATAATGCTGTCTCAGATATTGGGTCTTGTAAAACAAAGGCTTTTGGTTTCAATTTTTGGGGCGTCAAACACATTGGGAATTTATTTAGCCTCTTCCCGTCTTCCGGATTTTTTATTTCAGCTAGTTATTGCCGGAGCACTGTCTTCGGCTTTTATTCCTGTCTTCTCGGATTATTTAGAAAAAGGGAAAAAAGAAGAAGCATACAAAGTTGGCTCAACACTTCTTGTTTTAGGACTTGTCATATTTTCTATACTGGCTGTTATTCTTTTTATTTTTTCCAATCCTCTTTCAAAGCTTTTTTTTCCGGGTTTTTCTGCGGACCAGCTAAATTTATTGGCAAGCCTAATGAGAATAATAATAATTGGAGAACTGCTTTTTATAATTGGAAGCTTCTTTTCAGCTGTCCTTCAGTCTTATAACCATTTTTTAATACCGGGAGTTGCTGGCGCATTATACAATTTTGGAATAATTGCCGGAATTATCCTATTTCATCCGATTGCGGGAATCTATTCGGCAGCATACGGCGTAATATTGGGAGCTTTTATCTTTGTTGCTGCTCAGATTCCTCTTATGGCGAGGGTTAAATTTAATTTTAAACCATCTTGGCCTTGGAAAGAAAAGGGAGTAATTCAGATACTAAAGCTTATGTGGCCAAGAACCATATCCATTGGAATTTTTCAGTTGGGCACCATAATTACCGTTACGCTAGTTTCTTTTCTTCGGGATCCCGGAAGAAATTATGTAATTTTTGATTTAGCTCAAACACTCTCTTTTGCCCCCGTTGTTTTAATAGGTCAGGCAATCGCACAGGCCGCTTTTCCGGTTTTATCAAAGGAAAAAGATAGGTTGGAAGATTTTAAAACAACATTTATTACAAGTTTCAATCAAATGCTTTATCTTATACTTCCATTGTCCGCTCTTTTTTTGGTTTTAAGAATTCCGCTTGTCCGCTTAGCTTTTGGAGCCTCAAAATTCGATTGGGATGCAACAGTGTTAACAGGACAAACACTTGCGTTTTTTAGTATATCCATTTTTGCTCAAGCGCTTATATATCTTGTTTCTCGTGGTTTTTATGCTTTGCACGACACAAAAATACCGCTATTTGTAGGCTCTGCTACAACTTTTCTCATGATAGGACTTGGAGCAACATTTATCTTTGTTTATCATTTGGGAGTTGAGAGCCTTGCGATTGCAATTTCCATTGCAGCAATTGTTAATCTTTTAGTTTCATTTTTTCTCCTGGATATTAAAGTTGGAGGATTTAAGAGATTAGAATTTTTACTTTCCGTATCAAAGATTTTTTTGGCTACTATTTTTACCGGTTTTGCTCTTTATGTCCCAATAAAACTTTTGGATCAACTCGTTTTCGATACCACAAAAACAGTTAATCTATTAATGCTTACCGGAATTTCTTCTTTTGCCGGACTTTCTCTTTACCTTTTCTTAACGTGGCTTTTTAATGTTAAAGAAGCATCAACATTTCTTCTTATTTTTAGAAAAATAGGAAACTGGAGAGAGATACTTAGAAAATCTGAGGAAACAATCGACGGCACCCATATAAAAGTTTAGTCCTTGATTTTAGTTCTTTTTTAAATTATTATTCGCTCATGGCAGGAAAAGGTAACGAGCAGGAACCGCAAACATATGCTTCAACGGGAGTAAATTATGAAGCAATGGACCCCTTTAAGAGATTAGCCCAACTCAATGCCCACGAAACTTCATTAAATATAGAACGTCATGGAATGAAAGTAGTCGAAGAAAGTCGTGGTGAATCAGCATTTGTCTGGGATAGAGGTGATCATTACGCCGCTTTTGTTATTGAAGGATTGGGAACAAAAAATTTAGTTGCAGATGCAACAAGAAAAATAACAGGAAAAACTCATTATGATCAAATAGCACAAGACACAATCGCAATGATAGTAAACGATTTAATTGTGGTTGGAGCAGATCCTGAAGTGATAAATATGTATGTTGGAAGCGGATCGTCAGATTGGTTTACAGATCTTGAAAGAGCAGAAGATTTAATTGTCGGATGGAAGAAAGCTTGCGATCTTGCCGGAGCAACTTGGGGAGGCGGAGAAAGCCCGACATTAAAAGGAATTATCGCACCAAATGCCGGAGAAATTTTGGGTGCGGCTACCGGAATTATAAAACCAAAAGAAAGATTAACACTCGGAGATAAATTAACTGCTAGAGATAGAATTCTTTTGATTGAAAGTACTGGAATTCATGCAAATGGATTAACACTTGCCAGATCTATCGCAGATAAATTACAGCATGGATATGCTACCGAATTATCAGACGGTTCAATGTATGGAGAAGCTCTTCTTACGCCTACTCACATTTATGCAAAATTAGTAAGAGATTTATTTGAGCAAGGAGTAGATATTCATTATATGGTTAACATAACAGGACATGGGTGGAGAAAGCTTATGAGAGCGACACAAAGTTTCAGTTATGTTATTGAAAATATTCCAACTTCTCAGCCAGTTTTTGATTTTATTCAAAAGAAATCGGGGAATAGCGATGAAGAAATGTATGGAAATTTCAATATGGGAGCAGGATTTGCAATTTTTCTTCCGCAGGCAGATGTAGAAAAAGCAATTGAGATAGCAAAAGATAGTCATTATATGGAAGCATTAAATGCTGGGGTTGTTCAAGAAGGACCGAGGCAAGTAATTATTCAGCCCAAAAATTTAAAATATTCTTCGGAAACTCTGGAAGTAAGATAGCTTCACAGCATCTTCTCTGATATAATTTCCCCACTATGGATCAGAAGAATATTAGGAATTTTGCGATTATTGCGCATATTGATCACGGTAAATCAACATTGGCGGATCGTATTATGGAAATATGCGGCGCCATCGGGGAGAAACACCAGGAGCAAATATTAGATAGCCTTGAGCTTGAACGGGAGCATGGAATAACTATAAAACTTAAGGCGATTCGCCTCAATTATCAATTATCAACTATCAATTATCAATTAAACCTACTGGATACCCCTGGACATGTTGATTTTTCCTACGAAGTCTCAAGATCCTTGGCATCAGTTGAGGGAGCATTGTTAATTGTTGACGCAACACAAGGAGTTCAGGCTCAAACCCTTTCCAATTTTAACTTGGCAATAAATGCTAACCTTACGCTTATCCCCGTTATTAATAAAATTGACATGCCTGCCGCGGATATTGTCAAGACCACTGCGGAGCTTATGGATTTAGGATTTAAAGAAGATGAAATTATAAAAGTCTCTGCCAAAACCGGAGAAAATGTTGATAAATTGCTTTCGGAAATTATTGAAAAAATACCAGCTCCGAGTCCCATTGTCATCCTGAACAAGGTGAAGGATCTGGATTCTTCGTCTGCGATTCAGAATGACATGTTGCGTGCTCTAATTTTTGACTCAAGCCTCGATCCATACAAGGGAGTAATTGCTACAGTCCGGCTTTTTGGGGGGTCGATGAGAGTTGGAGACGAGGTTTTATTTATAGCAACGAAAGCAAAAGGACAAGTCTTACAAGCAGGTTTCCTAAATCCAAAACCGCATTACATACAAGAGTTAAAGATAGGCGAAGTTGGTTTTATTGTTACAAACATAAAAGATCTGTCTCTTGTCAAAGTTGGCGATACTATAACTCATCCAAAAGAAATGGCAAAACCATTGCCCGGATACCAGGAGGCAAGACCTGTTGTTTTTCTCTCTTTTTTCCCGATTGATTCATCGGAGTTTCAAAAAATGAAAGAAGCTTTTGAGAAACTTAAATTAAACGATGCAGCTTTAGTATATTCACCTGAATCTTCTATTTCCTTAGGACAGGGTCTTCGTGTTGGTTTCCTAGGACTTCTCCATGCCCAGATTACCCAGGAAAGACTTGAGCGTGAATACGGCTTAGATATTATTGTTACCTCGCCTTCCGTTAATTTTATTATTGACGGCAAGACTATCAACAAACCTTCCGAATTTAATCCCGGCCCACAATCTCAGGTTGAGGAGCCATATGCCAGGATTACAATTTTTGCTCCTCAAAAATACTACGGACAAATAAACGAACTGATTTATAAAAAACGGGGGACAATTGAAAATTCGCAAAATTTCGCAGCATCGCAAAAAATTGAAGCAATTATTCCTCTTCTTGAAATATTAATCGGTTTCTATGATGATTTAAAGTCCCAAACTTCAGGTTATGCTTCTTTTGACTTTGAAGTAATTGATTACAGGCCTGCCAAATTGGTAAAGCTGGACATTTTGGTTAATTACGAGCCGGTTGAAGGTCTTTCTCAGGTAATTCCGGTTGAAAAAGCAGAAGAGTTCGGCAGGAAACTGGTGGCAAAACTAAAAGAAGAGATTCCCCGTCAAAATATTCCGATTCCCGTACAGGCTGTTATTAATTTTGCGAAAATAAAGGGGGGATCGGGCGGAAAAATTTTGGCACGCGAAACAATCGCTCCCTACCGAAAGGACGTTACAGCAAAACTGTACGGCGGAGATGTTACCCGAAAAACTAAACTTTTAGATAAACAGAAAAAAGGAAAAAAGAGGATGAAAAAGTTCGGGAATGTTGAGATCCCTCAGGAAGCTTTTTTGGCAGTGCTGAAGATATAAAAATTAGAGAACAAAGAGGAGAAAGCCTCCGATTATTGAAAGTATTATTCCAAAAGCTCCTATTCCAATTATTACATCGGAAGGGCCAGACGGCGCAATAGTTGGAGTAGGCGTTGTTATAACAGTTGGAGATGGTTGGGCAGCGCTAACAGTAATTGTTTGCGTACAACTTGTTGTACTGCTTACTCCGCCGCTGTTGTCTGTTAAAGTTGCAGTGGCTTGGAAAGTACCGGCGTTGTTATATGTATAAGAAATCTGAGCACTGACAGTACTTGTTCCAATTCCTCCTCCCGTAGTTACATCCTGCGTTGTGCCATCCCCAAAACTAAATGCGGCTTTACTAATTGTTCCATCGGAATCGTTGCCAGATGCTGTAAATGTAAGTGAGTATGGAGCCGTACCGCTTGCCGCCCCATCAAGGGATAAGGCAGTACAGCTTGGCGATTGATTAACCGGTCCTCCAGGGCCAGGAGGTGCGGTAGTTGGTGTTGGCGATGTTGGTGTTGGAGTTGTTGGAGGCGTTGGTGTTGAAGTTGGCGATGGATCTATAGCAGCTCCCGTAATAGTAACGCTCATTGGTGTTGTGGAGGATAAAACATTGGTATTAAACTGATCTCCCTGGCCTGTTAAAACTTGCGTTTCACTGCCAAAGGTAACTGGGGTAGTAGTGCCTTGCGTAGAAGCAATTGCTTTTAAAGTAAGAGTACCTACCTTGGTATTGTTTTTTTGTATAAAAGCGCTTGGATTTCCCCCAACTGCCAGATCTACTGTTATTTTTCCTCCCGCTGAATCAAATGTTGGAGCAGGGGGAGATTTACTTGGATCAAAACCGGGAAAAACATTCGTATTAATACTCAACCCAACTCCAGATTTTTCTAATTTAGTCGGGTCATATGAAATAACTAAATGGACAAAGCTGACAAAATTACTGTTTGGGTTAATCATTATATCAAATGTCACATCTTGTCCAACCGCAGCTGTTGCGGAAGAGGGCTGAAAAGTTAGGGTTGTTGATGGAGCGGCTCTACTTTTGAGCTCTTGTTGTTTCCCAACTAGGTAAACGGTAATAGGGATTGCTACAAGAAGAATTACTGCAAGACCGAATAAAATTAGCTTTTTCGGAGTTAATTGTGACATATAAACCTTAATTTATCGTATAGAAGAAAAAACACTATGTCAAGCATTTTATACTATAGGTTATTGACAGTGGAAATATTTTGCTGTATAAATTAGCAATCACTTCTTAAGAGTGATATTTTTTAGGCTAATACAGTTATGGCAGGTAAAAACAAAATTAAACCACTATTTGATAATGTTCTTATAAAACCCCTTGAGGCAGAGGGAAAGACTCCAAGCGGGATTATTCTTCCGGACTCTGCAAAAGAAAAACCACAAATCGGAGAAGTTATGGCAGTGGGGCCCGGTTCTACAACTGATGACGGGAAATTAATTCCAATGACAGTAAAGATAGGACAGAAAGTAATGTATAAAAAATGGGGCGGAAGCGAGGTAAAGGTCGAAAATGAGGAATGGACAATCGTTGAACAAAAAGATATATTAGCGATAGTTGGATAGCGTATAGCATTTAGCGTATAGTTCAAAAACTAAACCCTAGACGCTAATAAACTAAACACTGAAAGAAATTATGGCAAAACAAATCAAATACAGCGCAGACGCAAGGCAGTCTTTGATAAACGGAGTAAACAAGCTGGCGGATGCAGTTGTTACAACTTTAGGACCAAAGGGAAGAAACGTTGCCCTTGATAAAAAATGGGGAGCTCCGAATGTTGTGCACGACGGAGTAACAGTTGCAAAAGAAATAGATCTTGAAGACCCATTTGAAAATATGGGAGCTCAGCTTGTAAAAGAAGCCGCTTCAAAAACAAACGATGTGGCAGGAGATGGAACTACAACCGCAACAGTTCTTGCTAGAGAAATTGTTAATCAAGGATTTTTAGCAGTAAACAGCGGATATAATCCAATGCTTTTGAAACAAGAAATTGACGAAGCTTTACAGGATGTATTAGATGCTTTAAGTAAATTAAAAGCTGATATCAAAGGAGATGATATTGAGAAGGTCGCGAAAATTTCCGCTCAGAATGAAGACATAGGTAAGAAAATTGCCGAGGCATTAAATAAAGTGGGTAAAGATGGAGTTGTTACAGTTGAAGAAGGAAAAGGTCTTGAGCTATCAATCGATTATAAAGAAGGAATGGAGTTTGACAGAGGTTATGCTTCTGCCTATTTTGTAACAAATCCGGATAAGATGGAAGCAGAAATTGAAGATCCATACATTCTAATTACAGATAAAAAAGTTTCGGCTTTAAGCGAACTTCTGCCATTTTTAGAAAATCTTGTTAAGGTTTCAAAAAACTTGGTTATTATTGCAGATGAGATAGAAGGAGAGGCTTTAGCGACACTTGTTGTAAATAAACTTAGAGGAACTTTTAATGCTATAGCAATTAAGGCGCCAGGTTTTGGAGACAGACGAAAGGAAATGCTTGAAGACATAGCAACATTAACCGGAGGAACTGTAATCTCCGAAGATACAGGAAAAAAATTTGAAAGCGTAACCTTGGAGGATTGCGGACGTGCGGATAAAGTCTGGGCAGACAAGGAAAATGCAAGAATAATCGGCGGAAAAGGAAAAGCAGTAGGTATTAAAGCAAGGATTGCTCAATTAAAAAGAGCGATAGACGATACAACCTCGGATTTTGATAAAGAAAAACTTGCGGAAAGACTAGCAAAACTTTCGGGAGGAGTTGCTGTAATAAATGTTGGAGCGGCAACAGAAATTGAACTTAAGGAAAGAAAAGAAAGAGTCATTGATGCGGTTGCCGCAACGAAAGCAGCAATAGAGGAAGGAGTAGTTCCTGGTGGTGGAATTGCACTATTTAGAACAAGAGAGGTTCTGGTAACAGGTAGTACAAAAGTTGAAACATCTGATTCTCCAAGCAATAAGCAAATATTTGAGCTGACACAACATAAAAATCCTGGAAATCAAATCTTGTATAATGCTTTATCTGCTCCCTTAGTTTATATCTTAAAGAATTCTGGAAGAGATCAGCTTTGGATAAACGATACCGTAAGGCAAATAAAATTTAGTGAGGGAGAAAAAGGCAAAAATAAACACAACATTGGATTTAATGTATCAACTATGAAGTTTGGGGATATGATTGAAATGGGAATAATTGATCCTGCAAAAGTAGCAAGGCTTGCTCTTCAGAATGCAGTATCTGTTGCAGGAATGATCTTAACTACAGAAGTATTAGTAACTGATATTCCCGAAAAAAAAGAGCCATCAATGCCGGGAATGCCTCCTTCGGGAATGGATTACTAAGAGAATTTAAAATTTAGAATTCATAATTACTTCAAAAGGGATTTTTAAAGTTATCATTCTCTTCTGCTATAATAAATTCTGTTAATGAAAAGATTGCTTTTTTACATTATCCCCTTTTTAGGAGTATTGATTATTTTTGCCGGTGTCGTTTTATTTTTAAATCAGAATTCCGGCAAAGGAGCTTTGCAGGTAACGTCTGCCCCCCAAAGCCAAGTATATTTAAATGGGCAATTGATTGGAACGACGCCGCTTTGTAAATGCGATCCGAAGGATGTGATTCCTATTGGAAATTACAGGATTACACTAATTCCCAAAGAAGGGAATTCTAAACCCTATGATGAGCAGATTACAATTAATAAATCTACGTTAACAGTTGTTGATAGAACTTTTGGAGAAAACTCATCGGGCAGTGTTATAACATTAACACCTCTTTCAAATAAAAAAGACACAGAGCTTATGGTAATTTCTTTCCCGGATAAAACAAATGTATTGTTAGATAATAATCAGAAGGGAATAACCCCTGTTTTATTAAAGGATGTAATAGAATCGGATCACGAACTAAAACTCACAAAAGAAGGATACTTGGACAAAACTCTGCGAATTAGAACCGCTTTGGGTTTTAGATTAAAATCAATTGTTTTTTTAAGCGTAAATCCGAGTATTGCAAGCACATCTTCCCAAACTCCGTTATCTACTCCTCAAGTTCCTAAAGTTGAAAAAGTAACAGTCCTTGATACACCGACGGGATTTCTTAGAGCAAGAGAGGATAGTTCTATTGCATCTTTAGAAATTGGAAGAGTATCTCCGGGAGATAGTCTTGAATTAGTAACTGAAAAAGAAGGATGGTTCCAGATAAAAATGAAAGATGGAAAAACAGGATGGATCAGCAACCAATACGCCAAGAAAGAATAACTCTCCGAGCGCCTAACGCTATTAGAACCTATTTTAACTATAATTCTCATTTTTTGTATATTGTATAATCGTTTGTATGGATGATTTTGCCAACGAGTATTTTAATAAAATAACAAAAATAGCTTCGGATTTTGAAGGAAGAAGAAAAGAACTAGCGGAATCTAGAATCAAAATGTTTGTTGCTTCTATATATAGACAGCTTATCGATTTTAATGAGAACTACGACCTTGTATTAGGAGCCGGGAATAGCGGATTATTTATGACAAGAGTTACGCAGATGATTTATGAATATTTAAATATTAAAACGCCTCTTATTTTGAATTTACCAATATACAGATTCAAAGAAGACGGAAAAACACCCAACAATAACTCTTTTCTGACGCAACAAGTTAAAGAAAAGATACAAAATCTTAATTCAATAAGTAATATTCTTTTTGTTGACGATGAGATAATGGGAGCTTTGACAGCAAAGGACTGCTTTAATCTTATTTTGCAATCCTATCCTAATATAAACCATCTCGATGCCACTATTATCGCAGAGAATCACTTTTTTGAATGGCATTATAAAATACCAAAAGTTTCAATTAGTTTTTTTGCGTATTCGCCATTAATTCAAGGTTTTAATGGGAATATTGGATACTTTATACCTGAAGATTTATATAAAGAGGTTTCCTCATTAATAGGTGAGGCTGTTTCATATAATCATGTTATGGCTATTGTGGTAGGCGGAGCTTTAAAGAGAAAAGATAATAATAGTAATCCTTATTTTGATTTCACAGTTGAGTCAAGTCTAAAAAGTAAAATAACTAATTATGATGATAAAAAATCTTCGTTGATGAATAATCTACGAGAATTGGTTAAAGAAGGTATCGAGAAATATAAAGCTGGGGAAATTAAATTTAGATTTTGATAGACTCTTGCTCCGAGGGATGGAGGAAGTTAGAACCTGTTTTAGAGATTTCAAAATTTCAAAACGTTTACGGGGTTATGAAATAAATAATCCCGATTACTAAAAACACCCAAAGAATAACAGTTATTAAAAGAGGCTTATCCGATAATAAAACTTTTTCGGGGCTTTCTCCTTCGTGTTTTTCATATATATCCTGAATATAGCGCATTAGCCCATAGACAACAGGAGCAATTGTTATCATTAGCCATTTTCGGTAGAAAAAAGTTGGTAGAAAATCCGGAAGAATAATGTTTAAGCCCAATTGAAATCCTTTTGGATTTTCTAGAAATGTGAAGAGAGAATAAAAAACAAAAGTCGAGGTTGCAAATATAGTAGCATAAACATCAAGCAATCTTTCCGAATAATGAGAAAGGGATTTTCTAATATTTGCAATATTGACATCTTTTACTTGAGAAACCAGAGTCAATTCTGATTTTCTTTTTCCAACTGCCAAGAAAAGAGAAAGAGAAATCGCTGTTAACAAAAGCCAAACGGAAATATGAAATCCCGAAGCAAATTCTCCGGCATAGACCCTTAGTATATATCCGGCCGCTATTGCCAGAATATCAGCAACGGCAACGGCTTTTAGAAAAGATGAGTAAATAAACTGAAGTAATATGTAAATTACAGTAATTATAAAAAAAGTTAAAGTAACATACTTTAGCCCTACATAAAAAGATCCTATTGCAAGAACTACTGCGATAAAAATAGCCAAGCCTACTGGCACGTCTTTATTAGCAAGAGGCCTAAATTTTTTAAAAGGATGAAGCCTGTCGCTTTTAATATCAAAAATGTCATTTATTATATAAGTTGCCGAAGATAATCCGCAGAGAACAATAAATCCTATTAGTACTCTATCCAGAACCTGAAAGTTAAAAAGTTCTCCGGAAAAAGTAATTGCCGCAAATATTGCAAGATTTTTGATCCATTGCCGCGGTCTTAAAAGCCGGAATATGTTATATATGTGCTTCATTATTGCGTTTTGTTAATAAATGTAAAAAAAGAATTGCTCCTCCTGCTAAAATAACAAGCATTATCATTGCAAATAATTTTCCTCTGCTTGAAAGAACAAGCGATAACGTGCCCAATATAGCAGAAACCACCCAATAAAACAACGCAATTCTTCTTTGTCCAAAGCCCAAACTTAGTAAAAGATGATGTAAATGTTTTTTGTCGTGCCAGAAAGGAGATTTTCCCGATAATATTCTTCTCCCAATCGTAAAAAGTCCGTCTGTCATTGGTACTCCCATAACAAGAATTGCAGTTGCAAGTTTTGCGCTGGACAAAATTGATGCAACAGCAAGCATTAAATAAATTGCAGTTGCTCCATATCCCGGAAATATTTTTGCAGGATAGAAATTAAATATTAAAAATCCAAGAGATGCGCCGGCAATTATAAAAGAAAGTGTTGCCGCTTCCTGACTGGAAGCATCAAGGGGAGAGAATCTAAGACTTAAAATTCCAATAACTATTGCAGAAATAGCAACAATCCCGGGCATTTGTCCGTCAACACCTTTGCTCCAATTTAACATGTTCATAACCCAAACAATCCATAAAACCGCAATTAAACTGGAAAAAAAAACAAAAGTTGTTCCTTGAAAAAAAGGAAGAGAGATTTTATTTAGAAAAAGTATTCCGCCAAACGGATTTGTAATAAATGGAATATTTGCTCCCATAAAAACAACAAAACCGGCAACTAAAATATTTACAAAAAATCTTTTATAAGGTGAAACGTCATATTTATCATCCAGTACTCCTACTATCAAAGAAAAAAAAGATGCGATAAGTAATGAAATAATAATTTTTGACATGGGAAGAAAAATAAGACTTGCTGTTAAGGCTCCGATAAAAAGCGGAATTCCTCCTCCTCTTGGAATAGGTTTTTTGTGAAGAATAGCAGGATGCTTATGTTTCCTAGGATCATCGATAATTCCTAACTTTTTAATAAAAATAAGAGATAAAGGAGTTGCGACAACCACTGTAATAAAAGAAATTAAAAAAGGAAAAAAAATAATGTCGTTCATTTATGTAATCAGCTGAATGGTTCTTATGATGAAGAGAAAAGATAAAAAGGCAACCAGCACGCTGGTTACGGCAAGTAAGCGCGAAATTATTTGGGATTTTTTGTAAATAAAAGAGCAGATAACTATATTAAGAATTGCAATGAGAGCGGCAATTCCCAATGGAATAAAAATCGTGAATGCTGTTCCTAATCTTTGATCGCCCCATGGGAGCTGATTAAAAAGAGGTATGTAGGGGGGAAAAAATTGAAGGTTAATCAGAATATAAATGAAGGTAAGAAAAATTGTTATAAAAGTTACAACAAATCCTCCTGACATAACCTTATCATCTTTGAAGTCTCTAAAAAATCCGTTCATAGATAAGAACGTTGTCTATCTTTACAACCTTGCCATAATTGTATAAAGAAAAGGGGATCTGGCTTTGATCAGGCATAATGATAATTAATTTAGGCTCCTGTTTTAAAAAAGCTTCTTTTGTATTTTCTATGCCGTCCTTATATCCGGTTATATGATATGCAACTGCATAACGGCCGGGCGGAAGTTTATCTGACAGCGCATAAACCTGAGCGTTATTTCCCCAGATAAATATGCTATCGTCTTTTTTAGTTTTAGTTTTTATGAATTGAGCAAGTTCATAGTCTATGGGAGTTTTTTTATCGAAAAAACCCCGATACTGCGCTACTGTTTCTCTGCCCGTTATAAAGGAAAAGAAATTCTGATAATAGAAAAAGGTTTTACCATAAAACGAAAAGTTCTTAAGTATTAGGTAAAACGAAACTATAAAGATTAGAATAAGCGCAAATCGATATTTCTTATCCCAAAACAATAGCCCTATCAAAAGAGAAAAGCTTGGAATAAGAACTAAAACGTAGTGAGTATAAGGACGCCCCGAAAAAAAGGCGTTGAAGAGAGAAAAAGCAAACCAAATTAATACAAAAAGAGTTGTTTTTGAAAAAATGTTTCTTTTTGCAAGAAGAAATAACAAGAATAGACAGAGAAGCAATAATTTTGAAATAAGAAGTCCCTGGGGAATTATAAATTTATTTCCGTAGCCGACATAGCCCACGTTTTGAACAAATGCGGCCTCCAGAAAATATTTAAAGGTGGAAAATCCGTGAAGAAGAAAAAATAAGGCAGACACGATTATCGGAAAAAGAAATCCAAATACAAACGGCAGTAAAAAATAAAGTTGAGCGTAGACAATATTTTTAAAGTTTGAAATCTTTCTGGGTAGGTTTAAAATAAAAAGGAATGTAAAAAAGGCTGCAAAATCAAAAATTCCAACAATTTTAAATAAAAATGCAATTCCAAGCAGGGAACCGGAAAGTATCAAAATATTTCTCTTCAATCTTTCTTTTGCAGTAAAGATTAGGAAGCCCGATAAGATAATAGGAAGAAGCATAAAATTTTCCGAATTTGCAATATTCCCTTCAACAATAGGCAAGGCAAAAAGGAGTCCGAAAATTATTGTTGAGAAAATTGCAATTTTGTTTCCCTCCTTTTCCTCAAAAAGTTTTTTTGAGAGTGCAAAAAAAGCAATTAACGCAAGTATTCCAAAAACAACAGATACCAGTCTTAGCCAAAATTGGTCTGAGTTAAAAAAAGAATAGAGAATATAGAGGAGAGGCGGTTTGTTGTCCCAAATGTCTCTATATAAAAGCCGGCCATTTCTAATAGCCATTCCTAGAACTTGATATATTCCTTCGTCTCCATACCAATAGGGTTCAAAAAGTGAGGGAAAACGAAGCAGAAAAAAAATAAAAGAGGCTATTAACAGAAACCAGAAGTTTCTGCTCTTTTCTGCTCTGGCTAAAAATTTCATACGTTCAATTCATTCAGTATGGCCCTGAACTTGGACTTCGACTGAGCTGCGTCGAATGTCCCGAACGGGTCATATTTTCTCTGTTACTTTATATTCTAACCTTTTTCCAAACATAAGTTGAGTATGAGAAATAAGAGCCGGAAGAGTCGAAAAGAAAAATCCAACAACAGGCAGAAGAATAAATTCAAGCGGAAAGAGGAATTCGCGGGTTTTGCTTAAAGAGTGCTGTCTTGGCCGGGCCCTGAAGTCAATAATTACAAGTACCAAAAGAGCAAAAATACAAGATGTTAAAATTGCCCCTGCTATTCCCGGAAGTCTATAACCCAGGGTAGTTCTTGAGAAAGCCGGATTTATAAATGGAATTATATTTGCGGCAACGGTTAATATGAACCAGTTAACCGGCCAGAGGAAATGATCAATCAAGACGTTATAAAGCATGACAGTTTTTCTAATGAATGGTACATTGGGAACAGTAAACCACCATTTAATAAACAACGGATCATCGGATACACCCCATGACCATCTTCTTTCCTGATCATATTTATTTTTAAGACTCTTAAGATATCCTTGGGAAAGGGGTGCGTCCATAGATGTTTTTAAAAATATCGGCTCAACCCATGCTTCCCCTTTTAGCATATAAAAAGTCTTGAAGAAAATTCTATAGTCCTCGGGAATTACATCCACGTCCCAATAATCAACCTTCTTTAATAATTTAAAAGAAAGTGAATAGGTAGAATTTGCAACCAATTTATCATGCTGAATAAGAACTGCCATTCTCCAAATGCTTCCGAAAAAGGCGATAATGCGGGTTGGAGCAGGAATTTTCCAGAAATTATTATAATTTACGTTTGCAGATTGCCAGAATTTGCTATAACGTTTCTCATCGGTTAAGAAACTATGCGTTAAGTAAGAAAAATATTGTTTATCAAAAATTGAGTCTGCATCAACCGAGGAGACAGTTGCAAAATCAATGTCTATTATTCCCCTTTTTATTAATTGTCTATTAGCTTGTTTTCCTGCATATGCTTCATTTGAAGATTTACCTTTAACTTCGCCTTCTATGTCCGGATGATATGTTGCAAAAATTTGGCCAAAAGTTTCATTAAACTCTTTAATTAGTACATCTGCCTTTCTTCTGCCATCTTGTTCCCTTTTCTCCATAGCAAGAATTATAAATATTCTTTTTGTAGGAAAAGTTTGGTTTGCAACTGCCTTTATCGTATCCCGGAGTTTATCTACACTTTCCTTAAAGTTGGGAATTATAATAATGTGGTTTACTTTTTCAAAATTCGAAAGCTTGGATGATTTCTCTAGCCAATTTTTGCTCTCTGCGTCTTTAATCCTATTCGAGGCAATAAATGAAGTTGTTGCAACAGAAAAAGATTTATACAGCCAGTAAACATCAAAAAATAAAATAAAGTAAGCAACAAAGTAGGGTATAGTTAATGAACCCCATAAGGGAAACAAAATAAGCATCCAGGAGAAAAACCCCGGCAAAATTTCTAAAAATCTCCTTGTTTTTATTGGGTATCTTGTAAAAATCTTACTGAAAAAATTTGTCATATCTTAAAAAGATTGTGGGCGTTTTCTGTTGTTTTTTCTTCTATTTCCTTAAAAGAAACACCTTTTATCTTGGCCAAAAACTGCCCAACAATTATAACATAAGAAGGTTCATTTCTCCTACCTCTATAAGGCTGTGGTGTCAAAAAAGGACTATCTGTCTCCGCAATTATTTTATCAAGCGGAGTTTCTTTAACTAATTCAGTAAGAAGTGTATCTTCTCCGGGGGCAAGGCCATCATAGGTAATATTTCCGTCAAAACCTACATAAAAACCAAGATCTAAAACCTTTTTTAAAAAATCAATATCTCCGGACATACAATGGAACATTCCGGGCGGATCTAAAAGCTCAGTTTTATATCTATAAAGAATCTCCAAAATATCTTTCCCTGCGTGGCGATTATGAATCTGAAGAGGAAGTTTTAATTTTAGTGATAGTTCAACCTGTTTTATAAAAACATCTTTCTGAAGTTTCGGATCAACAATCTCGTTTGATTTATATCTGTAGTAATCGATTCCTGTTTCGCCGATTCCAACTACTTTTGGATTTTTTGTCAATTCCTCTAGCTGTTTCAGCCAATTGTTTTCTAATTTATCAGCATGATGAGGATGGACGCCGACTATTGCATATAAATTATCGTACTTTTCCGCAAGCTCAATAGCTTCCTGACTTGAGTCAATTTTCGTTCCAACATTTATAATCTTGGTAACTCCTGCATCAAACGCTCTTTTAATAACTTCATCATAGTCTTTTTCAAACGCATGAAAATTCAAGTGACAATGTACATCAATCATAAATTAAAAATTAAAAGTCCTGCCTTGCCGGCAGGCAGGGAAAAGTTAAAATTTAAAGTCAAAAATTAAAAATTATTAAATCCTTGGAAATAATGGTTTTTGGGATTTGATTTCTGGACCTTTGAATTGTTTTTCGATTTTTTTTGCGGTTTGCGGAAGGAATGGTTCTAAAAGGGCTGCGATTTCCTGAATTTGATCAACCGAATGGGCCAGTACAGATTTTAATCTTTTATCACCTGCCTTTTGAAGATCCCAAGGTTTTTCATCGTTAATAAACTTATCAAGAGCTGCGATTTTTTTCCAGACAAAAGAAAGCGCATCGTTGAAACGAAACTGAGAAATCGCATCGGAATAACCCTCAATTGAGATTAAATGACCCGAAACTCTACTCTCCGATCCCATCTGCACATAGCTTGAATTTTCGCAAAGTTTTGCAACTCGGGCTATTAAATTTCCCAACCCATTTGCCAGGTCTGCATTATAATTTTTTTTAAATTTCTCTTTTGAAAAATCGCCATCGGCAAAAGGAGAAACATACCTTAAAAAATAATACCGCAATGGATCAGAGCCATATTCATCAATTAGCTCTATTGGATCAATTACATTTCCCAAAGTTTTTGACATTTTCGCTCCGTTAACTGTTATATATTCGTGAACAAAAATACTTTCTGGAAGAGCAAGTTTGGCAGACAATAAAAAAGCAATCCAATAAATTGCGTGAAATCGCAGAATGCCTTTTCCGATTACATGCAAATCCGCAGGCCACCATTTTTTATACATTTTCTCATCCGAGTTAAATCCAATTCCGCTTTGATAAATATTTAGAGCATCAAACCAAACATACATTTTTTGACTGGTATCGCCCGGAACGTTCACGCCCCAGTTTTTCGCTCTCTTATTGGATCTTGAAATACTTATATCTTTAAGACCTTCTTTAATAAAAGTAAGTGCCTCATTTTTTCGATTTTCAGGAATAATTCTTACTTTATTTGATTTTAAAATTTCTTCAATTTCTTTTTGATATTTTGAAAGTTTAAAAAAATAATTTTCTTCGGAAACTTCATCCAGTTTTTTCCCCGGATGCTCAAAACATTCTCCATTTTCGTTTAGTTCACTCTTTTCATAAAAAAGTTCACACCCCACACAATAAAGCCCGGTGTATTGTTTTTTGTAAATGTCCCCATTTTTATTACATAGCTCCCATAACTTTTGTGAAGATTTATGATGTTGCTCACTGCTTCCTCTTTGAAATACATCAAAACCAACATTCAATTTTTTGGCAAGATCTTCAAAAAGTTTGCTATTTCTATCAACCAGTTCTTGCACCGGTATTTTTTCCTGTTCTGCGGCCTGAACATTTTTTAAAGCATTCTCATCGGCTCCGCACAAAAGGAGAACCTCTTCTCCCTGCTGTTTATGAAATCTTGCAATTGTATCGGACTGTACAAACTCCATAGCATGACCAATATGAGGTTTTGCATTTACATAAGGAATCGCGTTTGTAATATAGAACTTATTTTTGTTCATAAAGTAATTCTTTGCCTGTCCCTCTTAATCGCTCCGTGAGCCGTTCCCGCCGTGGCGGGACTAAGGCGAACGGGAAGATTTGTGGGATCCACGAAATAATTCTATCAGAGAAGATAAGTTCGAACAAGAATTAATCGGATTATTTTTTATAACTAAAGAACATTTCTAAGGTTGTGAATAAGATTAGGAGCATAATTAGGAAGAATATATGAGTTAGGCCTAGGAATCTAAGCAGAAGATAAGTTGAAACAAAAAGGCCGATAAATATTCCTCTTCTAAGATTACTCAAGAGAAAAGAGAAAAGAAAAAAGAGAGAGGTAAAGATCAGGATGAAGAAAAAGGGAAGCATATTAATTGACGATTGACGATTGACGATTCGGGGGAGAAAAATACTATTAGATATATAAAAAGTGCCAAAGATAAAAGACCGCCGACCAATAGCCAAATAGGTTTTTTTCTCCGCTTCATATAAAAATAAGTTTAGCATATCTTTCTTTGTTCTTTTTCCGCAAAAGAACCAAAACTCTCTTGCAATATTATTTTTCTTCTCTTGTATCGACAAGAGAAGCAGAAACTCTCGCCTAGTCTCGTTTCATGCTTTCAAAATTAAACTCACTTATCGGGGGATTTCACCCCCTCCTTGATAAACAAGGAATCCCCCTGATGCCTTCGTTTAATTCCTCATGCATTCAACTTCGAATTGGCGAAGGAAAAACAAAATACGGTTATTGTCCACTTGAATCATGTAATCATTTGGCTACCTTTTCAAATTACTCAGCTGAAGTGGAAGAGGTTTTTTGAATATAAAGCTTTAGCAAATCAGGCCTGTCTTGCAAAATGACATCCATTTTCCCTTCAAGACTTCCGATTCTTAAGTTTGTATCTGCCTGCCTATCTAACTTGTCCGTATAGCTCTTTACGTTCCAAAATACAAACCCATTGTAAATACTAAAACCTAACAGTATCAAAGCAAGCACCCCATACCTATCCCTGAGGTTTTTTAATTGTTCGGTCCAGCTAAGGTTTATTTCAATGCCCGTTTTTTTAGGTATACCAGCCATACATTTTTATTCCTTTATGAAGTCAATACCAGCATCTGGATATTTTTTTTGTAGGTTTTTTAGTACCTTCTCTCTCATTTTTTTAATTTGGTCTTCAGTGGGTTCTTTTAACTTATTTTCTTTTATTATCCATTCAAGATACTCATCAATTAAACCCGTGAGAAATTCATTCTCAAGTGATTGTCTTGCAATATCAATACCACCAACTCTAATTGCCATAAAAGATTTTAATATGTTTTTAAAATATTCAAACAAATTGTATCACACTCCTTTCCATCATGAATTCCGAAAATGAAGTTACATGACCAAACTGGTGAATAACCCAAAATACCCCTTGACAGGTGTTAGCAGTCATGCTATATTAGTGCTAATCAACCCCGATTGAATCGGGATTGCAAATCCGAAATAACAAATTCAAAAGCTTAGAATTTAGATGTTAGTTATCGCAAATGCGGGATCCCGCTGAGGCGGGAAAATTAGAGTTTGAATAAATATGCATAATCTTACTCAAAGACAAATCGAAATTTTAAGAAATCTCATAGAAGAATATATAGAAAGTGCTTTGCCTGTGGGTTCAGAGACGCTTGAGAAAAAGCGAAATATCAGCGCTTCTCCTGCAACTATTAGAAATGAAATGGTAAAGCTTACGGATTTGGGATATCTTCAAAAATTTCATTCGTCTGCAGGACGCATTCCTACTCCTGAAGGCATGAAATTTTATGTTAACCAGCTGATGAAGGAAAAGGAAATTTCTGTTACAGAAGGAGTTGAGCTTAAAGAAAAAGTTTGGGATTACAGAGCAACGCAGCAGCGGTTACTCAAGGAAGTTGCAAGATCTCTGGCGGAAAAAACCAAGGCTTTGGCAATTGCAACAACCGACGACGGCGATTTTTTCTGCGCCGGCTACTCAAACATTTTAGATATGCCGGAATTTCTAGATATAGATATTACAAAAAATCTTTTAAGTGTTATAGATGAGATGGGATATTTTGATGCAATTTTTTCAAAAATAGAAAATGATGAGAATGTACACATCCTTTTTGGAGAAGACCTGGGCCCAAAACTTGACGGTCCTTACGGATTCGTTTTTGCTCATTATAAGACACCAAAGCATACAACCGGAGAAATTGGGGTAATAGGACCTACAAGATTAAATTATACGTACATTGTGCCGGCAGTCAGATACTTTAGTAATTTGATTAACGAACTTGCAGAGGGATGGTAGGGTTTCAAAATAAAATATTAAAAATAAAAAATAAAATATAACAATGAGATGGCAAAGAAAAATATAAAACAAGATCAGAAAGAAGAATTAAAGAAAAAAGTTGAGGATCTCGAAAATCATTTTAAAAGAACATTGGCAGATTATCAGAACTTAGAAAAAAGGGCGAAAGAAGAAAAGCAAGAGTTGATAAAATCAGCCAATAGAGGACTTATTTTAAGATTATTGCCGGCTCTTGATACGCTGACGATTGCTAAGAAGCACACGAATGATCAAGGTCTTGAATTAAGTATAAGGCAATTATTTGATATACTAGAAAAGGAAGGGGTTGCGAAAATAGAAACATTAGGAAAAGACTTTGACCCAAAATATATGGAATGTAATCAAACAGTTGACGGAGCAGAAGGGAAAGTTATAGAAGAATTAAAACCGGGATATATGTTAGATGATATTATTTTAAGAGTCGCACAAGTGACAGTAGGAAAAGGAGGGAATTAGATTATGGGAAAAATTATCGGAATTGATTTAGGAACAACAAATTCAGCAGCTGCGGTAATGGAGGGAGGAACTCCTAAAATTATCCATTCTTCAGAAGGCAGAAATATTACGCCATCGGTTGTTGATCCTATTTCTCACATTGTCGGAGATGTTGCAAAGCATCAGTTAGTCTTAAAGCCCAAAAGAACCGTATTCTCTGTTAAAAGATTAGTTGGAAGAAAATTTAATGATGAGTCCGTGCAGTACGATATTAAATGGTTGCCCTATACGGTAAAATCCGGCAGAGACGGGATGGCAATTGTAGAAGTTGAAGGTAGAACTTTTACTCCTCAGGAAATCTCAGCCCAGATACTTCAAAAAATAAAAAGCGATGCGCAAAGCTATCTTGGCGGAAAAGTAACACAGGCCGTTATTACTGTTCCTGCGTATTTTGACGACAGTCAGCGCCAGGCAACAAAACAAGCAGGAGAAATTGCAGGACTTGAAGTTTTAAGAATCATAAACGAACCAACAGCGGCAGCCTTGGCTTACGGACTTGATAAAAAGAATGCTCACACTATCGCAGTTTACGATTTGGGCGGAGGAACATTTGATATTTCTATTCTTGAGTTGGGAGAAGGAGTCTACGAAGTAAAATCAACAAATGGAGATACTCATTTAGGAGGAGACGATTTTGATCAGCTTATTGTAAGCTATCTTGCCGAAGAATTCAAAAAAGAAAATGGGGTAGATCTTAAAAAAGATCCTCAAGCGCTCCAGCGTTTGCGAGAATCTGGGGAAAAAGCAAAAATTGAACTGTCTTCTTCAACAGAGGCACAGATCAACCAGCCGTTCATAACGCAAGGAAAAGATGGTCCTTTGCATCTTACAATGACTTTAACTCGTGCAAAACTTGAACAAATTGTGGATACCCTTATTCAAAAAACCATAAAACCGGTCGAACAGGCTTTAAAAGATGCAAAAATAAAAGCATCGGATGTTGATGAAATTGTACTTGTCGGCGGAATGACAAGAATGCCAAAGGTTATCGAAACCGTCACCAAATTCTTTGGCAAAGAACCAAATAAGTCAGTAAATCCGGATGAAGTCGTAGCGATTGGGGCAGCCATCCAAGGCGGAGTTTTAGGAGGAGAAGTAAAAGACGTTCTGCTTTTAGATGTTACTCCTTTAACACTTGGTATAGAAACTTTAGGTGGCGTTTCCACACCTCTTATTTCAAGAAATACGACAATTCCATCCTCAAAATCCCAGGTTTTTTCAACAGCGGCAGATAACCAAACCCAAGTTGAGATAAGTGTTTTGCAGGGAGAAAGACCAATGGCATCTGATAATAAATCTCTTGGAAGATTTATCTTAGACGGAATCCCTCCTGCTCCACGGGGAGTTCCTCAAGTAGAAGTCACTTTCGATATTGATGCAAACGGAATTCTAAATGTAAAAGCTCAGGATAAGGCAACGGGGAAAGAACAGAGTATAAAAATTACAGGATCTACTGGACTTACAAAAGAAGAAGTAGAGAAAATGACTAAAGAGGCAGAAGAACATGCAAAAGAGGATTTGGAGAAAAAAGAATTAATAGAAGCCAAAAATACAGCGGATTCGCTAATATTTACGGCAGAAAAAACACTTAAAGATGCAGGTGATAAAGCCGACTCAAGTCTTAAGAAAGAAGTAGAGGGTAAAATCGCCGATCTTAAATCTGTTCTTGATACAGGGACGAAAGAAGATCTAGAGGTAAAAACGAAGGATCTCTCCGATTCTCTGCAAAAAGTGGGACAGGCAATGTACCAGTCCGGCGGAGCCGGACAACAGTCAACCGATAACACTCAACAGTCGACCAGCGATAAAGAAGAAACAACTGAGGAAGATGGCGAAAAGAAATCCTCCTCCGCTAAGGCTTCTTCCTCCGCTAAAGCTTCGGAGGACAAGGAAGAACCGGTAGAAGGAGAAATAGTAGACTAACATTTAACATTTAACAATTAACAATTAAGAAGGCGCGGTCAACGCGCTTTTATATTATAATAGACCTGCCTGCTCGCCTCGACTCGCCTCGCGGCGAAGCGGGTTCGGCGAAGCGGGCCGGCAAGGCAGAGGAAGTTTATGGCACAAAAAGATTTTTATCAAGTTTTAGGAGTTTTAAGAAATGCATCGGCCGATGAAATAAAAAAAGCTTACAGAAAATTAGCACTTACGTATCACCCGGATAAAAATAGATCAAAAGAAGCAGAAACAAAGTTTAAAGGAATAAATCAAGCTTACGAGGTTTTATCGGATCCTAAGAAAAAAGAAGCATACGATCTTTACGGGTCAGATGCTTTTTCGCAAGGCGGCTTTCAAGGTCAAGGGCCCTTCGGCACAGCTGGGGGCGAGCAGGCAAGAACCGGAGGATATGGACCATTTACTTATACATACACGACTTCAGGAGAAGAAGGAGCTGATTTTGATTTTGGCGGTTTTTCTGACCCATTTGAGATATTCGAACAATTTTTTGGCGGCGGGTCACCATTCGGGGAGCGCCAAAGGCGCCCTGTGTATTCGTTCTCAATCGATTTTATGGAGTCAATGCATGGAACAACAAAGAAAATATCAATTGATGGAAAAAATCAGACAATAAAAATCCCTGCAGGAGTTGATGATGGATCAAGAATTAGATTTGCTGATTATGATATTGTCCTGGACGTTTCGAAAGACCTAAGATTTAAAAGAGAAGGATCTGATATTCTTTCAGAAGTTGAAGTCCCATTTTATAAAGCCGCATTAGGAGATACGGTGAATGTTTTAACAGTAGATGGGCAGGTAAAACTTAGTGTTCCTTCGGGTACTCAGCCGGATACAGTTGTAAGACTTGCACAAAGAGGAGTTCCGCATTTAAGAGGTTCAGGGCGGGGAGATCATTATGTAAAAATAAAAGTTATAATTCCCAAAAATCTTAGTTCGCATCAAAAAACTCTTTTAAAACAATTTGAAGAAGAAAGTAAAAAGAAAAAAGGTTGGTTTTAATCCTCATTTTGTGCTACGATAAAATTATAATATGCCCTGTCCGGATGGAGTTCAAACTGATTTAGGCTGTATCCCAAATGACCCTTTTGCATTTGTTGCGAAATTCTACGGGATTGGACTTGGAATAATTGGCGGTGTTGCCCTTATTTTTATTATTTATGGAGGTTATATTATCCTAACCTCCCAGGGAGATCCTAATCAATTAAACACTGGGAAAAGCTATGTATATTATGCAATTGCGGGATTGCTTTTGGCGATTTTTGGTTTTGTTTTTATTCAAGTTATAGCGGTTGACATATTGCATATACCCGGTTTTAATTAAGGATATGATAAAATACCTGCCCAAAATTAAGAAAATTTTTATTACCGCGCTATTTTTTCTACTATTGGTTATTCCGATTCTTTCTCATCCCCAAAAAACAATCGCTCAAACTCCCACTCCCTCAGCCGAAGGACAATGGGTAGTGGACGATGAAGTTACTTTTGTCGGTAAAGTTGCTGCCCGTTCGGGAGAATTCTTGGATTGGACTTTGGCAAACTATAACTGGTCTTCTGTTTCGGGAGGAAACAATAATCCGCTGGCATCTTTCTGGGCAACAATCAGAAATATTGTTTATGCATTTTTTACTCTTTTTGTCTTGATTTCTGCCTTTGTAATAATAGTCACACGCGGACGGAATATAACAGTAATGAGGTTTATCCCAAGATTTATTATGATACTTCTTCTGGTTACTTTTTCTTTTGCTCTTATACAGTTTATTTATCAGATTACAGACGCGATACAGGGGTTTTTCCTGAAGAGTTCATCTTCGGGATGTATTGCCATTTGCCAAAAAGACCTTTTGTTTGTAGGATTTGGTTACAAAGATTTTCAAGGATATAGGCTTTTTGGACCGGCTTTTGATGAATCTGCTTTCGTATCTCTTCTTCTTGTTAAACTAACTGCCCTAACTTACTATGTGATGGTTGGAATACTTATCCTTAGAAAAATTATTCTCTGGTTTTTTATAATAATATCGCCGATATTTCCGCTTCTTCTTTTATATTCCCCAATTAGAAATACTGCGAAAATTTGGGTAGGAGAATTCTTCCGCTGGCTTTTGTATGCTCCTATTTTTGCAATTTTTCTTTCGGGACTGGTTCATCTATGGAACTCAAGTACGAGTTCGGTTTCGGGTATTCCCTTAAAGTTTGATTTTAACGGAGTCATCGAGTACCAAACAGCAATAAGCATCCTCTTAGGAGGACCGGGGCAAACAGTAGGGCTTAATAACAGCGTAAATAACAAAGATACATTTGCTCTATATGTAGTGGCACTTCTTATGCTTTGGGTAGTTATTATTTTGCCGTTTCTTCTTCTTCAGATTTTTCTTGATTTTCTTCATGATTTTTCTTTTGGGGAAAGTGCATTGATAAAACAATTAGTAGCTGGCGGGTCTTCCTTAGTTGGAAGAGGTACGGGAGGACAGCCTCCGCCTCCCATTACACAGCCTGAAGGAGTAGCCCGTCCGCTTCCGTTTACTTCTGCTAGGATTGCAATCCCGCAGGTACAAACAAACGAGACGATAATAAATGCACAAGCGGCCAATATAAGAGGGGCTCAGATGAGCTCCGATTTGCTTCGTCTTGCAAACTTAAGTATTCCTACGATGACAGATATAGCAAAATATGAAACGTCCCTCTTGTCATCCGATATTGGAAAACATCAAGATATCGCAAGGCTGCACGAAACATTAGAAGGAATAGCAAATCCTCGCCGTGTAGCAGTTCCAACGCAAAGAGATCGATATAATTCATTGCAGGAGAGGTTAAAGCAAGATGCTCAAAGAGGTGATCCATTGGCTACTTCAATTCTTTCGGCAGCGGGAGCAGTATCTAAAACAGGTCTTAAGCCTTCAATTGAGACAGTAAAATTAAACGGAGTACTGCAGAAAATGAATAATTTAAGCAATGTCAGCTCGGTACAAGAAAGAGAAAAATTAAGTTCGATAAGAAGCGCCCTGACACAAGCCCAGCAAAAAGGCGACCCATTAGCCAATTCAATATTATATGCAATGCAAAAGGGAGAGTCGGGAATAGATGAGAGTCTCAAGCAAAAATTATTGGAGGCAAAAGAAAAAGGCAATGCTCTTGCCGTTTCTATTTTAGAAGCTTCGGGAACAGCAGATCTTAAAGCAGAGGCGAATTTTCCGGTAGCCAATAGAGTCCAGGCTGTAAGTATCGACGATTACGAATCTGTTAAAAAGATATGGCAGGAAAATTACTTAAAGCTTGAACCGCCAAAGTCAATTGATGGTAAACAAAGAGACAGAAAAGAGTGGATTCTAAATGACATAGATAAAATCTCCGAAACTATAAATCTTCTGGTGTCTGCCGATACACAAAATATTACGAAGGGAATGGAGGCAGTCGGAGCCATTCTTCCTTTCCTTCTTATCGGTGGTTTTGCTCAGACAGAAGTCATCGCTTATCTTAAGGCAAAAATTGAGGCGGCAAAAGCAGTAACAGAAGAAATAAGCAAAAAAGAGGAAGAGGAATCTACAATGCTTGATACATCAAAAAAAAGAGAAGAAAAACCAAAAGAAATGAAAGTCGAAGAGGCATTACCAGAACCAAAGGAAATAGTTGACAGCGATAAGAACAACAGTGATAAGATATAATTTAGTATATTTAAAAACAAATGAATAAAATCATACTTTTATTAATTGGTGTGACAGTTATAGGTGCGGCAGCATTTGCAGGATTTTTCACTCCACCAAAACCTAAAAGTAATACTCCTGCTATAGCCACCAATACCGCATGCCTTGATGAAGGCGCTCCTATTACAACAGATACTGTTTTCTATCAGGGAGCACAATATAACCTTGTAAAAAGCGATGCACATGTAAAGGAGCCAGGAAAATTTAAGGAAATGCACAATACCGGAGCAGTAGATAAAGACGGTTATGGAATTTATACGATGGGTTCGGATTTTTTTGGCAAGGCGACAGATCCGAATCTTATTTTTGTACTTCAGAACAAAGAAGTTCCTCCACAGCCGGATTTTGTTTTTAAAATATATCTAAGAGACGGGGTGTCAATTCCGGATTATATTAAAAACTGCCAATCAACCGGAGGAGCAGTACAAGTAGTTGTTGGAGATACTGCAAGTTTTCCTCCGGATGCTTTTAATAAAACAGATATAATTGGTTTATCTGAGCCGGCAGTCGCTGCTGCCTACGTTTACAACGGAAATAAGACAACTCGAGATTTTGTGAATGGATTGGGAGCAAGAAATGTAGGAAATTTAAAGGTTCAGGCAAAAAATACAAATCTGCCTTTGTATTTCCATCTGGAGCTAATGTATCTTATAGATGGCAGTGATGCGTATGAATATTTGCCAACCGATAAACCCTTGGATTTAACTTCATCAAAAAAAACTCTCCAGCTTAAAAAAATTGTTTTTGTTCAGACGCCAACATATTCGTGGTGGACTCCAGCCTGTAAGCCTGCAATTTACTTATATCCAACAAAAAAACAGAATGTGAATGTTAAAGTTAATACAACAGGATTTTTTACCCTTACGATTCCAGATTACAATAGCTCAACGGGTTGGAATGTAGTTGCAAATCCGGATGGAATTATTGAATCCAACAATAATCAATATCCGTATCTCTATTATGAATCCAAAGTTCCGGATTCTAAAATAACAAAGCCAAAAAACGGATATGTAATCACTCAAAACGAATTATCTCAACTCTTCCAAACTCTCCTTCCAAAACTTGGTCTTAACAATAAGGAAATGAAAGAATTCATAGACTACTGGACAAAAGCTCTTCCCCGCTCTCCCTACTATTTTGTTGGGATAATGGATAAAGAATCTATAGATCAGATAGAACCCTTGGATATAAACCCCGCTCCCGATTCAATAATTAGAGTAAGATTGTATTTTGAAATGCTTGAGAAATCAATAAGTGTTAAACAACCTGTAATTACTACTCCTCAAAGAAACGGATTCACGGTTGTTGAATGGGGCGCAATGGTAAAAACAGACAGGAATAGTCCATTTACCTGTTCGCAGTAAATTTTAGCTAAAAAGTTTGTGAAAGATATTCATGTTCGGAAATTTATTTGGTACAAGAAAATACATAGTGGATAATCAAGTACAACAAGGCCAACAAGTGCCGTTACAGGCATTTGCCCCTCAAAATCCAGTTATTTCTCAGCCCCCAGTTGTCGGAGCACCTTCTCCCATGGAGCCTAGTATTCGACAAGGACTTTCTGTTTTATCTCATTTAGATACAAGAGCTACTCAAATTTTAAACGTTGCTGCTCAGGAGGCAAAAAGAATTAAGCAAGCCTTAATAGAGCCCGAACAATTAATGATAGGCCTTTTATATGATGGAGAAGTTTTTAAATTAATTTCTCAATTTTCTTCGGATCCAACAAAAATAGCTAGAGAAATTCAGGGTAGGCAGACAATGGGAACTTTTGTCGGGGAACCGACTTTAAGCGATGCAATTAAAAAAATCTTTGATGATGCATATGCCATGGTAAAAAGTCGGGGAGTTGAGTTTATTACACCAGAAGACTTGCTCCTTTCCCTATTTTCTCAAACTGCATCGGCAAATGTTCTTGAGAGCCAAGGAATTAAAAAAGAAGATTTGGAGAAAACACTTTCTAAATCTTCAACTTACGTAAGAGGAAGAAAATCGGCTCTTGAGAGCTTTGGAGTAGATTTAACAGACCAGGCAAAAAGCGGAGAGCTTGATCCTGTTGCGGGGCGAGACACAGAAATAGAAAGAGTAATTCACATTTTACTTAGACGAACCAAGAATAATCCGATTATTATTGGAGAAGCCGGAGTTGGTAAAACCGCAGTTGTAGAAGGTTTGGCTCAAAAAATTATAAACGGGTCTGCGCCAAAAGACTTACTTTCGAAAAAAATTATTCAACTTGATCTTTCATCGATTGTGGCAGGCGCGTCACACAGAGGAGAATTTGAAGAAAGACTAAGAAATGTTATTAAAGAAGCACAAGCGGCAAGCGGAACAGTCATCCTATTTATAGATGAAATCCATTCACTTATAGGAGCAGGAGATACAGAGGGAGCGCTTGATGCATCAAATATAATAAAACCATTTTTGGCTCGGGGACATCTTCAGATAATTGGGACGACTACTACAGCCGAATACAGGAAATATTTCGAGAAGGATAAAGCATTTGAGAGAAGATTCCAGCCGGTTTTGGTTGCGGAACCGGATGAAAAAACCGCAGTTGAAATGCTTAAGGTACTTAGAAAAAAATATGAAGATTTTCATCAAGTTGTCTTACCAGATGAAACACTTGAGGTATCTGTTCGTTTGTCCAAAAGATATATTGGCGAGCGTTATCTTCCGGATAAAGCCGTAGATCTTTTGGATGAAGCGGCAGCAGAGGTAAAACTCCAGCAGAATTCAGGGAAAAGATCGGATAACACAGTTGTCCAAGCTGACATAGAAAAAGTTGTAAGCGGGTGGACAGGAATTCCTATAACAAAACTTACGGAAAATGAGAGCGAAAAATTACTTCATCTTGAAGACACTATTCACAAGAGGTTAATAAATCAGGAGACCGCAGTTTCCGCAGTTGCAGAAGCTGTAAGGCGAGGAAGAATCGGGCTATCCAGCGCAAATCGGCCTATCGCATCTTTTATTTTCTTAGGATCTACAGGAGTTGGAAAAACAGAACTTGCAAAAACACTGGCTGAGATTCTTTTTGGAAAAGAAGAGGCAATGGTAAGACTTGATATGAGTGAATATATGGAAAAACACGAGGTGGCAAAGCTTATCGGCGCGCCTCCCGGGTATGTAGGCTACGAAGAGGGGGGGCAATTGACAGAAGCGGTTAGAACAAAGCCTTACTCAATTGTTTTATTAGATGAGGTGGAAAAAGCGCATCCTGATGTCTTCAATATACTGCTTCAATTATTGGAAGATGGAAGACTTACAGATAATAAAGGAAATACAGTCTCATTTAAAAATACAATAATTATTGCAACCTCAAACATTGGAAGCGTATTGATTCAACAGCAGCTTGAGCAAGATAAAAAAGACCCCGCCTGGGCGGAGCAGGGTAAAGAAGTTTCTGCCGAAGAATCAGCTAAAAGATTTGAGGAACTTTCAAAAATATTGCTGGCAGAACTTCGAAAATTCTTTAAGCCCGAACTTTTAAATCGTTTTGATGAAGTTGTAATATTTGAATCGCTTTCACAAAACAATATGACCGAGGTTGCAAGCCTTGGAGTAAGTGCTACAAGAAAGCTCTTAAAACAACAGGGTTTTGATTTAGATGTAACAAAAGAAGCTTTGGAAAGATTAGCAAAGGAGGGTTACGATCCAATTTATGGAGCAAGGCCTTTGCGAAGACTTATCCAAAGCGCAATTGAAAATCCAATTGCAATTCGCATTATCAACAAAACTTTTGTTGCGGGAGACAAAATTTTAATAAATTATGATAGTCAAAAAGAAGAATTCACTTTCTCAAAAGCTCCCCCCCAAGTCCAACCCCAAAATCTTAATGGAGCGCAGACTTTTAACCAACAGGTAGTAAGCGGAACCCCATCGGTAAACATTACTGGTGTGCCTATTCCAAATCAGAACCCAATTCCAAATCCGCCGGTAAATCTAGCCGGCGCAGACGGAACCCAAATGCAAAAATCCCAGATATGAATCCAGAAGAATCTCAGCCCCAAGCCACTGGTTCATTCTTTCAAAGAATAATAAAATACAAAAAAATTTTAATACCTCTTTTTGTCTTAATTCTAATACTAATTCCTTTAACTTTTTTAATATCGTCAAAAAACAAATCTCAAGAACCTCCTCCTACAACTTCATCTAAGTCTAAAATGTGGGAAATAAGATTTGCGTATGATACAGAAAAACAAGTACTAACGGTCAGAAGCGTGACTTTAAAAGATGGTAGGGCAACAGCTTCTAATCTGGGACTCTCTCCTTACAAACTCCAAGTTTTAGATAAAAATAAAAATATTATTTACCAAACAGATATACACATTACGGAGAGAATTCTTTATGACATTTATATTCCACCTGAGGCAACTGGTTCGGCTGTGTCCTTACCTCCCCAGCCAAAAGAGTTTGAAGATATTGTTTATATTCCTTATTTATCAAATGCCCAAAAAGCAGAAGTATTAAAGCAGGGAAATAAGATTTTAGAATTTACTTTCCCTAAAATTTCATCCTTTAGCCTAATAAACCAAGCTTATGCGATAGGAGGCGAGTGTACGACAAATCTTAAAATCGTTTTTGTAAGTGACGGATATGCAAGCGAATCAAAATTTAACAGTGACGTTCAACAAGTGACAGGTAAATTTAAATCTCAGAGCCCATATTCGGAAAATCCAGATATTTTTGACATTAAGTCTATATATAATACAGAATCTTTAGGATGCAATCTTAGCGGTGTTTTAAATAATTCCTGCTTAGGCTCCAGCCAGGCATATTCAAAAACTAGGGCTATCGCATTTAATAAATACCCTGACTTGGAGGGAGTAGATCAGGATCATCTAAAACTTATTATTTTAGCAGACGCAGACCCTGAGCCTTTTGGCAGCTTGCTTATTCTGGGTGCAATAAGAGGAGTAGGATCAGATTTTGGAGTTTTCCAGACACGTAGCTCCCTACTAAAAGTTGCGTCTCATGAAGTTTTGGGACATGGAATTGGGTATCTTTATGACAGGTATATTTATGGTGACTCCTCGGATCCAGACGGAAATGATAAATTAAGAGACGTATATTATCAAAGCAACTGTACAGGGAATTCTCAGGGAGTTCCTTTTTGGAATAGTATTTCAGGTACTCAAGTTTCGCAAGGGTGTACATCTAGGTATATGTATGCTCCCTACCCGAGAGATTGCGGCAATGCGGGTTCAAGCCAAAGCATGATGAGTGCCGTTCCGTGCGGAGCAAGTGAATTTGATTTAGTGGAGCAGGTGTGGATAAGAAATAACATAATGTCAAAATATCAATCCTGTCAGAACGCCGGGGCACCAACTTCTAACCCTACTTTAATTCCCACTGTTCCTCCGGGGGGTAATTGCGGAGCATATGGTTGTGACGGTCCAAGCTTACGAGTCAGTTGGGCAAAAAATGTTTTGGCTTTTTATGGGTATGCTATTCAATTGACTCAAGCAGGTACTCTTAGCCCTGCCTGTAATGGAATAACAAACCCGTGCACAGATAGTGCTATCACTGCGGATACTTCGTATACTTTTACAGGACTTTCTCCAAGTACAAAATACGATCTGTATGTTTACGTCATACAGGTCCGTCCTACGCCCGATAGTTTCTGGAAGTCTTATTCAAATCTTGGTCCAACAGGGGCTTGTCAGGGTGGATTTTGTTCCCCTAGCTCTAGTCCAACCTTGATCCCAACCCGCACTTTACCTACAGGCTTACCTCCTGCTTCAATTACTTCTCCGCCTGGGGAATCAACACCCACCCCAACATCGATTGCAACATATACTTGCGTGGAAGATCGTTCAAATTGTTCACAAGGACAAAACAACCTTCAGTTGTGTCCTTTAATTTGCACTCCTCAGTAAAAATACCTACACTAGAATAAGATCAAAATGTTTTACTTAAAGCTTCCGTTGGTTTTTTTAAAATTCTGGTATACTGAAGCCCCTTTTAAAATAGTCGGCTTTTTTGCTTCTTTAAATGACTCTGTTCTTCAATTATTGTCACTTCCCCTTCTTGTAAGAACCTACTTTAGACCCTGGAAAAACGAATACAGAGAGGGATTGGTTGTGTTCTCGGTCGCCATGGGAATTTTTATTAAGACGTTTGTAATAATGGCGGATTTAATATTAGTTCTCTTACTGCTTTTTCTTGAAATAATCTTTTTTATTTCATTTTTACTGTGGCCGGCAGGAACAATATTTTTACTTTTTTCATAAAATGATTGGATACGCAAAAATTTATCATATCTACCAGTCTCTAATATTTATAGTAATCAGAATATTTTTATTTGTCTTTCTATTTTCCTATATTCTACTCTCTCTCTATAATAATTCTTTCAACCTATCTTTAGTTAAGACTCCTTTATTTCTGCTTTCTCTGTTTTTAATAATAGAAACCTTTTTCCGTTTTAAAATTTCGAGAAAACTTCCGGAAGTCGAAGTTCAATTAAGTAAAGGAAATGCTTTAGACTCATTTACTCTTAAATCATTAAGTATTTTTATAAGCCAAAAAAATACTCAGGCAATAATAAAAAGCCTTCTTAAAGACACTTCCATGCATTTTATACTCAATAAAATAGATATTCTTGAGGAAGAAGAAATAAAACTTATTGATGTTTCAAAAGAAGAGTTGGCAAAGTACGCTTTCGAAATTTCTAAAAACCTAAAAGGAAAATACGTAACGGCAATGGATTTATTTGTGTCTTATTTGCTCTTAACAGAGGAAGAGACAAAAATTCTTTTCAACAAAAATCTTAAGAAAGAGGAACTGCTACAAATTCTGTCCTGGGCAAGAACAAGATTTACGCAAGAGGAAAATCCCAAGTATTTTGAGATAAAGTTTTGGGGAGAGGGAATTGGGGAAGATTGGGTAACGGGGTGGACAATCGAGACTAAGAAATACATGGTTGATTTAACCGCAGAAGTTTTACAAAAAAGACCGACCATTTTGGGACGGGAAAATGAGTTTAGGCAGCTGGTTGAGGGAATGTATAAAGGGAAAAGCGCTCTTTTGGTTGGAGAGGGGGGAAGCGGTAGAACAGAAATAGCAGAAAGCTTGGCTTTTGAAAGTTTTATCGGAAATTTAAAAGGAAGTTTATACCACCAAAGGTTTTACATGCTTTTGGTTGACGCTTTGCTTGCGGGATCAGATAATCTTGGGCAACTTGAAGAAAGACTTGATGCTGTAATCGCAGAGCTTTCTCACTGCGGAAATATTATTGTTTTTTTACCGTCCTTTGAAAATATACTTGGTTCTTCTTCTTTTCATCTTGATCTTTCGGGTATTCTCATTCCATATATTCAAAGGGGAGCCATTCGGATAGTAGTAACTATTACGCCGGGCTCATTTAAAAAATTTGTAGAGACAAGAAAAACACTTCTTGAGAATCTTGAAGTAATCAAAGTTGAAGAGCCAAGCGAAGATGTCGTTCTTATGATGCTTTTTAAAAAAGCAAGCGAAATAGAAAGACTGGACAATATAAAAATATCCTATCGAGCTATTGTGTCCTGCCTAAAATACGCTAAAAAATATTTGCCGGACCGAGTTCTTCCCGGAGCGGCAATAACGCTTCTTGAGGATGCAGCTGCCACAGCAGCACTTTCTAAAAAACAGATTGTTGAAGAAGGGGATGTTATTCAAAAGATAGAAAGTAAAACTAAGATTGCTGTTGGAAAACCCGGCAAAGCGGAAAAAGAGCTATTGCTTAACTTGGAAGATGAGATTCATAAAAGAATTGTTGATCAAAAAGAGGCAGTTTCGCAAGTATCAGAGGCAATGAGACGATTGCGTACAGGGTTATCTTCAGAAGATAAGCCGATTTCATTTTTGTTTTTAGGTCCAACCGGAGTTGGAAAAACAGAAACTGCCAAAACACTGGCCCGAATATATTTTGGAAAGGCGCATAAGATGATAAGACTTGATATGAGCGAATACTCAGAAAACGATTCTTTAAAAAGACTTCTTGGCTCAATGCCTGGCGAGGAAGAAGCTTCGGGAGAACTGACAGATAAAATATTAGATAATCCCTTCTCGCTCGTTCTTTTGGACGAATTTGAAAAGGCAAGTTCAAACATCTTAAATCTTTTCCTCCAGGTTCTTGATGACGGAAGACTTACGGATAATAAAGGAAAAACTGTTTCTTTTACTAATGCAATAATTATTGCAACTTCAAATGCGGCTTCGGAGTTTATACGCGAAGAAGTAAATAAAGGAACACCAATCGATAAAAAGTTTGTGCAGACTCTTTTAGAGTTTTTGCAGACAAAAGGAATCTTCAAGCCCGAACTCTTAAATAGATTCGATGGGATAATTGTGTTTAAACCTTTGGGGCAGATAGAAGTGCAGCAAGTCACTAAAATCCTTTTAAAAGAACTCTCCGACAAAATGTTAGAGCAAGATATTACGATAAGCTTTGATGAGGGAATAGTTCAAAAAATTATCAAAGAAGGTTTTGATGAAGAATTCGGCGCCCGCCCAATCAATCGTTATATCCAAAATAACATCGAAGACCTCCTCGCCCAGAAGATTTTGAAGGATGAAATAAAACGCGGCGACAAAATTCTTGTTTTATCTGATTCTTCCGGTTCAATAATAATTACAAAATCTTCATAAAACTAGTATTCGATCGTTGCTACATACGATCGAATTTGGTATACTGTTTCGACTATGCCGGCAATTCAAAGAAGCGAGTTTTCACTTGCCCTAAATCAGGTCGCCAATGAGCGCGGGGTTGATATTTCTGTGGTTTTGGACACTGTTAAAAATGCAATTCTGGCAGCCTATAAAAAGGATCACCCGAGAGTAGAAATTGAGGAATACTCGGCAACTTTGGACAAAAACTCTGGTGAGGCAAAAATTTTCTTAAAAGATAAAGATGTTACTCCGCCCGGCTTTGGAAGAATTGCGGCTCAAACTGCAAAACAGGTTATTCTTCAGAAAATTAGAGAAAAAGAAAAAGAAGCAATAATCTCAAACTACAAAATGAGAATAGGAACAATTGTCAATGGCATGGTTTTGCGATTTGCAGGTCCAAATATAATTGTTGATGTAGGCAAAACAGAAGCAGTTATGCCCCCTCACGAGCAAATTCCAAATGAAAAATATCATTTAAATCAAAGACTTACCGTTTATCTTTTAGAGATAGTAGAAGGGCTTAAAGGAGAAGAGCTGGTAGTTTCAAGAGCAAACAACGGACTCTTGACGGGTCTTTTTAAAAGAGAAGTTCCCGAAGTTGCACAGGGAAGCGTTGAGATTAAAGATATCGCAAGAGAGCCCGGCTCAAGAAGTAAAATTGCAGTTTATTCGACTCAATCGGGGATTGATCCTGTAGGAAGTTGTGTCGGGCAAAAAGGAGTAAGGGTACAAGCGGTTATCCAGGAATTTGGGGGACTTGAGAAAATAGATATTGTTCAATGGCAAGAGAACTTAAAAGATTATATTGGACAAGCTTTATCTCCTGCAAAAAATGTAAGAGTTGAAATAAACGAAGATGAAAAAACAGCCCATGTTTTTGTTCCATCGGAAGAGCTTTCTCTGGCAATTGGAAGAGAAGGGCAAAATGTTCGCCTTGCCTCAAAGCTTGCGGGCTACAGAATAGAGATAGAAGGAGAAGAAATGGAAATTAAAAATGAAGAAATTGAAGAAGTTAAAAAGGAAGTCTCAAAGAAACAATCAACAAAGAAAAAAGTTGTAAAGAAGCCAAAAGAGAAAAAATCTAAAAAAGTCTTATGAAAACAGACTTTTATAAAAGATCAGAGAGTTCAAAAAAGAATATTAAGTTATGGCAAAAAAACAAAAACCAAATCCACCAGATAAAAAATTCTACCCTCCGGTTGTTGCCGTAGTTGGGCATGTAGACCACGGTAAGACTACTCTTTTGGATACAATCCGCAAGTCAAATATTGCACAAAGAGAGCATGGGGGAATAACCCAAAGAATAGGTGCATCAAAAATAGAGTTTATAAACGAAGGAGAAAAAAGAGCTATTACTTTTATAGATACTCCGGGACATGAAGCATTTTCAAATATGCGCGGAAGAGGGGTTGCGGCCGCAGACATAGGACTTTTAATTGTTTCTTCCGTTGATGGAGTTATGCCTCAGACAAAAGAAAGTATCAAGTTTTTAAAGGAGGCAGATGTCCCTTTTATTGTTGTTTTAACAAAATCTGATCTTCCGCAAAAAAATCCAGAAAAAGTAAAACGAGAGCTTTTAAAAGCAGGAGTTCTTTTGGAAGGTTATGGCGGAGATGTTCCGGTTATTGAAGTGTCTGCAAAAACAGATACAAATATTAAGGAGCTTTTAAGTTTAATTCTTTTGGTTTTGGAAATGAAGAATGAAGGTTTGGGCAGTTCGGAAGAAGGAGAATTTAAGGGAGTGGTTATTGAGTCAAAACGAGATCAGAGAATAGGACCGGTATCAACAGTTGTCATAAAAAATGGTATCTTATCCGTAAGAGACGAAATATCAGCTGATGAGATACTTGGAAGAGTAAAGAGCCTTACAGACAGTTTGGGAAAAAGAGTGGATAAGGTAACAGTAGGTGAGGCAGTTGAAGTTTTAGGATTTGAAAAGGTTCCGCGGGTTGGAAGTGTGGTTTTGAAAAAATCTCATGTTTTGAATCAACGGGGCCCTGTCAATCGTTTCCCTCCCGAAAGTGCTCCTTCTAGTCTCTCAAGTTCGAACGAAGTGCGCGCTGTCGGGAGCCCTTCTACGATTGCCACCCCTGCCGAAGAAAATCCTCTTCTTTCTATAATAATTTGTGCGGATACGTTAGGTTCGCTTGAGGCAATAGTAAATGCATTGCCAAATCAGATCAATATTGTGTCTCAAAAAACAGGAGATATTTCGCCCGCAGATCTTTTGCTTGCAAAATCCGTTGGTGCGATTGTTCTTGGATTTAATATAAAGATTAAGCCCGAAATCATAAAACTTGCAAAAACAGAAAAAATTCTTGCTAAAAATTACAATCTTATTTATGAGCTGATAGATGAGATAACAGACGTTTTAGAAGGTAGAAAACTTTCACTTGTCGAAGAAATTCTGGGACGGGCAAAGATAGTCGCGCAGTTTCCATTTGAAAAAACCAAAGTTATGGGAGTTGCGATAGTTGAAGGAAGGATTGCAAAAGGAGACAAGATAAGACTTGTAAGAAAGGACGAAGTTATTGGGCAGAGTACAATTTCTTCTTTAAGACAGGGTAAGAATCAGATATCAAAGGTAGAAAAAGGCAATGAAGCCGGCATAATTATTTCCCCCTTCCTTGACTTTACTATAGGAGATATGGTAATATCACTTGGATAAATTTCCCTATGGACAATATAGTTTTGGGTCAAATAAAAGATTTTATCGGGAAAAATAACAGGATCGGTATTGCCGTTGGCAAAAACCCCGCAGTTGATGAAATGGGGGGAGCTGCAGCCCTTTATCTTTCTCTTTCTTCTTCCGGTAAAGATGTTACAATTGTTTGCCCAACAGAAGCTTTAGTTGAGCATTCTCATCTTGTTGGAATAGATAAAGTAAAATCAAGTTTTGAAGGCGGAGCGGGAGACATGGTTGTCTCATTTCCCTACAAAGAAGGAGAAATAGAAAAAATTTCCTATACTCTTGAGGATGGTTTTTTAAATATTATTGTAAAAGCCGGAGAAGAAGGTTTAAATTTTTCTGAAAATGACGTTTTATTTAAAAGATCGCAAGGATATCCTGGCCTTTTGTTTGTTATCGGGGCTCCAAGGCTTTCCGATTTGGGTAGAATTTTTGATCCTCAAGCTTTAAAAGATACGGTAGTAATCAATATTGATAATAAATCGGATAATCAGGGATTTGGAGATATTGCTTTGGTTTCTCCGAATAATTCTTCAATTTGCGAGCGAATAGGCGATTTGATTTTATCGCTTGATCTTCCATTAGACATCGACACTGCGCAAAATTTATTAATCGGTATAGAGAATGCAACAGAAAATTTCCAAAATACAAAAACAAGTCCTCTGGCTTTTGAAATGGCAGGAGAACTTATGAGAAAGGGAGCAGTGAGAAGCGATAATAGTTCTTCAAAAACTCAAATGAAGGAAGACGAAGAAGAGTCTTCAATCTTCTCTCAAAAAAATATTCCCAAGCCTAGAATCGATAAGAAAGACCAAGTCCGGCCGGGACCCGCTTCGCAGGCAGGCGAGCAGACCCCACTTCGCCAAGGCTCCGCGAGGCAGGGGAAAAATCCGCCGGTTGACTGGCTTGCCCCAAAAATTTACAAAGGCTCAACAAATATATAACCTAGATCAAGATTCTTCATCCATCAAATGTTTTCCTTATTGAGGAGTAAGTTAAAAATTGATATAATACAAAATATGCCGTTAACATCAACACAAAAACAGGATATTATAAAAAAATTCCAGACGGGAGCGGGAGATACGGGAAGTCCCGAGGTTCAGATCGCCCTTTTGTCTAATAGGATTATAAAATTAACAGATCATTTAAAAGCGCATATTCACGATATTCACTCAAGACGGGGCCTTTTATCTATGATTGCAAAAAGAAGAAGGTTGGTTAATTTTATTAAAAATGTAGATAAAATTCGCCACTCCACGATTATAAAAAATTTCAGCTTGAAAGACTAAATGAAAAAAACCTCAGTTACTTTAGAATTAGCAGGTAAAAAGCTAATATTGGAAACAGGCGAGCTTGCACCTCAAGCAACAGCTTCTGTTTTAGGCCGTCTTGGAGACACGGTAGTTTTGGTTACCGTTGTCGAAGGCGGAAAATCAGATTTAGATTATTTTCCATTATCAGTTGAATACGGAGAAAGACTTTACGCAGGCGGAAAAATTAAAGGAAGCCGTTGGGTAAAACGTGAAGGTCAGCCTTCAGACGATGCAATTCTTGCAGGACGTCTGATAGACAGATCGATTCGCCCTCTTTTTCCAAAAAGCTTTAAAAATACTATTCAAGTTATTGTAACTGTTTTGTCGGTTGATGGTGAAAATGAAGCAGATGTTCTTGCTTTGAATGCTGTTTCAGCAGCTTTAGCAATATCAAGAATTCCATGGAACGGACCAATAGGAGCGGTAAGAGTTGGCTGTGTTAAAGAATCAGGTAACGGAGGGTCAGCCTGTATAATTAACCCAGGACCAGAACAACAATTTTCAGAGCTTGATTTAGTTGTTTCTCAATCAAAAGATAAAACAAATATGATTGAAGCTGGAGCTTTTCAAGTTTCAGAAGATATTTTAGTTGAAGCAGTTGAATTAGCACACAAAGAAACAAGCAAAATTATAGATTTAATTGAAGATTTGGTTAAAAAAGTTGGAGTTAAAAAATTAGAAGTTCCTGCAGAAAATTCTCTTAATGAAGCAATAAGTCTTGTTGAAAAATCCTATAAAACAGAAGTTGGCGCGCTTATTGAATCCCGTGTTAATAAAGAAGGCAGTGGAGCTGAAACTGAAGATTTGATTGCAAAAATTGCAGAAGAAAATAAAAAGGCAAATCCAGAAACAGAACTCGATAAGAAAACAATCGCAAAAGCAGTTGAATATCTCATGTTCGAAATTATTAGAGCAGATGTAATTGGGAAGAAAAAAAGAGTGGATGGAAGAAAAATGGATGAAATCAGAGAAATAGTTACAGAAGTTGGACTTCTTCCAAGAACTCATGGTTCAGCTCTTTTCCAAAGAGGGATTACCCAAGCTTTATCAATTGTAACTTTAGGGTCACCCCGCATGGAACAATTAATAGAATCAGCGGAGGGTGAAGAAACAAAAAGATATATACATCATTATTCAGGATTACCATATTCTTTTGGTCAGACAGGAAGAGTTGTCGGTCCTTCGAGACGTGAAAAAGGGCACGGAGCCCTGGCTGAAAAAGCATTACTTCCAGTAATTCCAAGCCAAGACGAATTCCCATATACAATTAGAGTTGTTTCGGAAGTCCTGTCACAGAATGGATCAAGCTCAATGGCATCAACTTGCGGATCAACGCTAGCTCTTATGGATGCCGGAGTTCCAATTACAAAACCGGTTGCCGGTATTTCAATTGGAATGATGTCTGATGAAAAAAATTATGAACTTTTAACAGACATCATAGGACTTGAAGATTTTTCAGGAGATATGGATTTTAAAGTTGCAGGAACAGATGCAGGAGTTACTGCAATTCAGTTAGATGTTAAAATTCCAGGGCTTACTGTTGAGCAAATAAAAGCTATTTTAGAAAGAGCAAAGACAGCCCGACTTCAAATTTTAGAAACTATGCTTAAAATTTTGCCTAAGCCTAGAGAAGCTTTATCTCAATATGCTCCTAAGATTGAAATAGTTAAGATTCCGGTTGATAGAATAGGTGAATTAATCGGACCGGGAGGAAAAATAATTAAAAATATTATCGCCCAAACCGGTGCAACTGTTGATGTTGAAGATGACGGTTCGGTTGCAATTTCGGGGATCACAGAAGAATCGGTAAAAAAAGCAATGGATTGGGTTTCCGCTTTAATGCGTGAAGTTAAACCGGGCGAAGTTTTTGAAGGAATTGTTAAAAGAATTCTTCCTTTCGGAGCTTTTGTGGAAGTTCTGCCGGGAAAAGAAGGAATGGTTCACGTTTCCCAAATGGGGCAAGGTTTTGTAAAAAATCCAAATGATGTAGTATCGATCGGACAAAAAGTAAAAGTAAGAGTGGTGGAAATTGACGATCAGGGCAGAATAAATCTTTCCATGAAGTTTGAGGGAGAAGGCGGGGGAGAACCAACATCAGGAGGAGGAGACAGACCTTCCTCTGACCGCGCACCCCAGAGACCAGATCAATCACGGGATCGCTTTGCAGGACCAGATAGAAGAATGGACGGGGGTCAAGATTTTCAGAAAAGGCCACAGCAGGAAGAACATCCGTTGGCACGGCAGTTTAAAAGAGAAAGAGCCGAGAAAGAGAATAAAGACAGACGAACCTTTCCTCCGCGAAGACCTCGATTCAGAAAAGACAGCTATTAGTCTTCTTCTAATTGTTTAAACAACCTCTCTTGTTGTATTATTAATATATGGATAACTCGTCTGCCTCGCTGGAGTCCCAAATTCAAAAACTTTCGGAAAAGATAAAAGCTTCAAATTTGCCCTCAGATCTTTTGGAAAAAATAGAAAGCATGATCAATTTACTTAGAGCAACTCTAAAAGGCGGAAATGCGTCATTTATAAATTTTGAAACAGTTTCAAATTATGTAAATTTGATTATCTCCCTTCCTTTTAACAAAGAAACAAACGATATCCTGGATTTGCATCACGCAAAAGAGATATTGGATAAAAATCATTACGGACTTTTAAGTGTAAAAAATAGAATTCTTGAGTATTTATCATCAATTATTTTAACTATACAAAGCGATTCAACGGGCGGAGTGATAAGAGCTCCTATCCTTTGCCTTATAGGTTTGGTTGGAACAGGTAAGACAACACTTGCTTATTCTATAGCAGAAGCTCTTGGGCGAAAATTTGAAAGAATCCCGTTCGGCGGGATGGGGGATGCAAGGGCAATTCGTGGTCAATCTCGGGCATATGCTGATGCAGAACAGGGTGCAATTATTAAAAAAATCGTTCATTCCCAAAGCAAAAATCCGGTTATTCTTTTGGATGAGCTCGATAGAGTAACAGAGAATGCCCGTGCAGATATTATGGGAGTTTTAGTAGAACTCTTGGATCCTGAACAAAACAGAGCTTTTACCGATCACTATGTTGATTATCCGTTTGACCTTTCCCATGTTCTATTTGTTGCAACTGCAAATAATACCACAAATATCTCAACTGCAGTTTTGGATAGGCTTGAGGTTGTTCAGATGCCATCCTATACGGATGATGAAAAATTGGCAATTGCAAAAAGTTATCTTTTTCCAAAGATTCAAAAGCAAACAGGACTTTCCCAAAGTCAGCTGGCAATCGATGATAGTGTTTGGCCATTTATTATAAGACCTTTGGGATTTGATGCGGGAATAAGAAGTCTTGAGCGGACACTAGAGGGAGTATGCAGAAAAACTGCAAGACTTATTGTTGAGGGAAAAGTTCCTCAGGGTTCTTATGTTCACATAACATCGGAAAATTACAAACAGTTTTTACCAACCTAACATGAAAGATCAAGTATCATTTATTCCAATTGGAGGCATCGGCGATGTTACAAAAAACATGTATTTATATGAGTATAAAGATGAAATTCTTATTATCGACTGCGGTTTGGGTTTTGCAGATGAGACAATGCTTGGAGTAGATCTTCTTTTACCCGACATTTCTTATTTACTCTCAACAGGTAAAAAAATAGTCGGAATGGCAATAACGCACGGACATGAAGATCATACAGGAGCCCTTCCTTATATACTTCCTCAACTTGCAAAAAAAACAGGCTTTTCTTTTCCTATTTTCGCAGGACCGTTAACCGCAGGACTTGCAAATGAAAAATTAAATGAATTTGGAATACCGGTTAGGGTGAAAGCCGTAGATTATGAAAATGGAGAGATAAAGCTGGGCAGTTTTACGATCTCTTTTATAAGAGTTACTCATTCAATTCCGGATAGTTCCCATATTTTTATAAAAACTCCAGTTGGAAATTTTTATCATGGAAGTGATTTTAAATTTGATTTAACCCCTTTTGATGGAAAAAAAACCGACTTTTTAAAAATTTCAAAAGCAGCAGACCAAGGAATTCTTTGTCTTGCCTCCGATTGTCTTAGGGCAGAGAAGGAAGGATTTACAAAATCGGAGCAAGTCTTGGCGGAAAATATAGAAGCGCAGATGAGAAGCTGTGAGGGGAAATTTATATTAACTACTTACTCTTCTAATATTTCAAGGCTTAATCAGGCAATACAAGCCGCGCAAAAGTTAGGCAGAAAAGTTGTTTTTGTCGGAAGATCTTTAATAAATACAGCAACTATTGCCCAAAAATTAGGCTACATGAAGCTTGATTCTGGCATGGAAGTTGGAATCAACGAAATTAAAAAATATAAAGATTCAAATCTTTTGCTTCTTGTTGCGGGTAGTCAGGCGCAGGCAAATTCCGCACTTTCCCGAATTGTAAATGGAGATCATAAAGAAATTTCAATTTCTCCAAAAGATGTTATTGTGTTTTCTGCCGATCCAATTCCGGGGAACGAAGTATCGATAAATTCTTTAATAGATAGTATTGCAAAAAGAGGAGCAAAAGCTGTCTATTCTCAGATTACAGATGATTTTCATGTTTCAGGGCATGCATCGGCCGATGATTTGATGCTTCTTATGGAGATGACCCGTCCAAAAAAATTAATTCCAATCGGAGGGACTTATAGACAGATGGTTGCTTATAAAAATTTAGCAAAAAGACAGGGTTTTGAGGACAAAGATATTTTATTAATCGAAGATGGGCAGGAAATTATTTTCTCAAAAGACAATGCGGTTTTGGGCAGAAAAATTTCTGTTAAGAGTATATTTGTCGATGAAATTTCAGGAGAAGAAATAGAAAGTTTTGTTTTGCGAGACAGACAGAAAATATCAAAAGATGGGGTAATAATTATAATTGCAGAAGTAGACAGCCAAACAAATCAAATAGTGGATTACCCGACTATAATTTCGCGGGGATTATCAAACCAGGAAAATAAAACCGCGAACAAAAAGGTGGCAAAAGACATTAAAGACGGATTCAGCGCAAAAAAAGGAAGAGTAACAGACTGGATGTATGTAAGAAAAAAAGTTGGAGAAATCGGGGAAAAGTCAGTCTTAAGATATCTGCGCCGCCGCCCTCTCGTATTACCCGTTATTATAGAGGTATGAACGGTATATAATAGATAAAATGGCAAGAAGAAGACATTACAGAAAACAAAAGTTTAAGTTAAAACTTAAAAAAACTACAATTTATTCAATTTTTTCCTTTGGACTGATTATCGCAGGAATAATCTCTCTCTTAGCCTTTTCTAAAAGCCAGCCCTCTTTTATTCTCATAACGACCCTTTTGGAAAAATACTTTGGTTCAATTTCTATACTTTTCCCGCTTACCTTGATTCTCTTGGGATTTTTCTTTTTAAGGCTTAAGTTTTTTCTTTCGCGTCCAAATGTTTCTATTGGTTTTCTTCTTCTTTTTATGTCCTTGGATGCACTGTTGAAGGGCGGGGCAGTGGGAGAATACCTTTTTAGAGTCTTAGCAGATGTATTAACGGAGGCAGGAGCAAATTTAATTTATTTTGCCGGTATTTTTGTAGGAATAATAGTATTTTTTGATACCTCAATAGACGAGCTGATTTCGGCAGCAGGTTTTGTAATAGAAGTTATCAAAAGACTTTTTCCCTCAAAACTTTTTTCATTCTTTAAAAATAAACCTGCGGGAGGCCGAGACAGACAGTTAACAATAAAAGGCGGAATAAGAGATTTTTCCGGTCTTTCCAATAAAGAGATGACGGTTTCATCTCCTGTTGTTAAAAAAGAATCTCCTCTTCTTTCGGATAAATTAGTCAGTAATCCCTTGGCGTCGGGTTTGGTATGGGAATATCCTCCATACTCATTGCTTTCGGATTCTTCATCGCAGAAAGCAGATAGGGGAGACATAAAAAGAGTCGCTTCAATTATTGAAACCACCCTTCAAAGTTTTGGAATTGGTGCGAAGGTTGTCGAAGTTAATCTTGGGCCTGCGGTAACGCAGTATGCTTTAGAGATTGCATTAGGAACTAAGGTTTCTAAGATAACATCTTTGGCTAATGATCTAGCCTTAGCAACAGAGGCTCCAACAGGGCAGATCAGAATAGAGGCTCCGATTCCCGGGCGAAATTTAATAGGAATAGAAATACCAAACAGAAGTCTTGAAGTAGTAACCTTAAAAACGATGCTTGAATCAGACATAATGCGAAAAAACAAATCAAAACTTACCGTTTCTTTGGGACTTGATGTTTCCGGTAATCCACTTGTTGCCGATATTGCAAAAATGCCGCATGTGCTTATAGCCGGAACAACGGGATCCGGAAAATCAGTTCTTATAAACTCTTTTATTTCATCTCTTCTTTTCAGAGCCGCACCATCCGAAGTAAGGCTTATTCTTATAGATCCAAAAAGAGTGGAGCTTACCGGTTACAACGGAATTCCTCATCTTATGACACCTGTTATTGTAGAAGTTGAAAAAATTTTGGCATCACTTAAGTGGGCAATGAATGAGATGGACAGACGCTATAAAAAATTTGCAGAAAATGGCGTTAGGAATATCGATTCTTATAATGAGCTGGCTGGTTTTCAGTCGCTTCCATATATTGTTATTTTTATAGATGAACTTGCAGACCTTATGGCTTTTGCGCCGGTTGAAGTTGAAGATGCGATTGCCCGACTTGCCCAAATGGCAAGAGCAACGGGAATTCATTTAGTTGTTTCAACACAAAGACCCTCAGTTGATGTCATAACAGGACTTATTAAAGCAAATATTCCGTGCAGAATTGCTTTTAATGTTTCTTCTATGGTTGATTCAAGAGTTATTATAGATACACCGGGAGCTGAGAAGCTCTTAGGACGTGGAGACATGCTTTACATTCCGCCCGATCAGGCAAAACCGACTCGTATTCAGGGAGCATTCGTTTCGGATAAGGAAGTTAAGAAGCTAGTAGATTTTCTTAAAGAAAAAGGACCGCCGGTTGAATATACAGAAGAGGTCACGCAGACGCCCCTTGTTACAAGAAAGGGGTCGGCATCAGGCACCAACGGAAGGGATGCACTTTTTGAAGAAGCAATAAGAACAGTTTGTCAGCACGATAGAGCCTCTGCTTCGCTTCTTCAAAGACGTCTCTCCATAGGCTACTCAAGGGCGGCCCGAATTTTAGACCAGCTTGAGGAGGCAGGTATTGTGGGACATGCGGAAGGTTCCAAGCCCCGCGATGTTCTAGTGAGAAATGCCGATGAGATTATCAATAGCCTAAATCAATAAATAATTTTTAATTTTCAATTTTTAATTTTCATTGAAAACTTCAAATTTTAAATTTTAAATTTTAAATTCCAAAATGTTATGATACGAGCCGGACAAAAACTTAGAGATGAACGTCAAAGACGCGGACTTACGCTTTCGGAAATATCAAATGCAACCAAAATAAAAGTCGAGTTTCTCTCCGCAATAGAAAAAGGGGAATACGAAAAACTTCCGTCCGCATCCTATGCTCATGGATTTGTCGGAAACTACGCAAAATTTTTAGACTTTGAGGAAGAAGAAATATTAGCGCTCTTCAGGCGTGAGTTTGACGGGAAAAAAGTTTATAAAGTCTTGCCCGAGGGATTGGTAGGGCAAAAAGAGATGCCGCTTAAAAGATTTAAAATAAGACAAGTAGTAATTCTTATTGCTCTTCTTTTTATATTCCTTTTAGGATTTCTGGTTTTTCAGTACCGCTATGCTTTTATAAACCCGTCGATTACATTAGCCAGTCCATCCGAAATGTCGGTTTTATCGTCCTCAACAATTTTGGTTTTGGGAAAAACAGATCCTAATTCAACTATTACGGTTAATGATGAGCCTGTTTCGGTAAATAGTGATGGAACTTTTAAAAAAGAGATTACAGGATTTCCCGGAAAAACTACAATCACAATAAAGGCAGTCAACAGCTTCGGTAAACAAACCATACTCGACCGTCACGTAATTATAAAGTAAAAGTGTTTGTTATATTTAGTTACGGTTGACCCCGATTTGATCGGGGTTGACAGCGAATTTTCCTCGTGTTATGTTTAAAGAATGATAGATCCTGCCCAGACAGCATTATTTTTGGTAATAATAGTTTTAACCATACTCCTTTTGATTTTGGGCGTTCAGGTGTTTTTTATCCTTAGGGGGTTAAGACAGACCATCGATAAGGCAAATAAGGTTTTGGATGATACGGGTGTTATAACAGAAAGCGTTTCAGGACCAATCTCAAACCTTTCAAGTTTAGCAACGGGAATTAAAACCGGTTCTGCAATTGCCCAGCTTTTTAAAAAAAGAAAATTAAAAAGAGAAGAATAAAATGAATAATAATCATAACAATAAATTCTTTGACGGCTTTTTGTGGGGAGCAATCATAGGCGGAGGTCTAGTATTTATTCTCGGGACAAAAAAGGGAAAGAAAATTTTAAAGATGATTACTGAAGAAGGTGTCGAGGGACTTTCGGAAATTTTAGAAGCTCAAATGGATAAGGATGAAGAGGATTTGGAAGATGAAGAAGCCTCAGGGATTGATGAAGTTGTGGAGGAACCTAAGATAACAAACGGCAATGGAGTCTCCAGGGATGATTCTCAAAACCCGCCTATTCAGGCAAAGCCCGCCGCTTCGGGTATCCGCAAAAGATTCTTCAGAAAAAAAAGCTCCTGATTGTTAATTTCGCTCGGAACTAGAGGCCGTATTTTTGTATATTTGCGTTGTGCTCTTCAATTGTTTTTGCAAAATGCAAATGGCCGGATTTATCCGAAATATAAAATAGATAATTAGTTTTTGAAGGATTTATAACAGCCATAATCGAGGAAAGTCCCGGGTTTGAAATTGGCGTAGGAGGCAAACCGACATTTCTATAAGTATTATAAGGGGAGCTAATTTTAAGATCATTAATTGTTAAATTCTTCTTCCACCATCTTTTTTCATCTTCCTCCCATCCCAATGCGTACTGAACTGTTGCGTCAATATCCAACTTCATGCCTATACCAAGTCTGTTAAGTATTACGCTTGCTACCAAAGGGCGGTCTTGGGCAAACTTTGCCTCCCGCTCAATTAATGATGCGATCGTTACTATTTCTTGTTGCGTTAGTCCCGATTTTCCGCCGTCAACCCCGGTATATTTATTGCCGAAATTATTATAAAGAATTGACATCACAAGATTTATATCGGCGTCTCTTGGAATAAGATAGGTATCGGGGAACAGATAGCCCTCTCTTGTTGCAAGAGTTTCTTTCCAGCCCGGTTTATATGATGGTATGTCCTTTTTAAGAATATTTGCAATTTCCTCCGCTCTTATTCCTTCGGGAATTGTAACCCAGATGTCTAAGGTTCCGTGAGTCAGATTCTGAATAATGGTGTAGAGGTCCATAGAGGGACTTAATCTAAAATCTCCTGCTTCCAAATCCTTATCAAGTCCTAGTCTTTTTGTTTGAAGAAAAAAAACGATAGGGTCTCTGATTAGTCCTTTTGTCTTAAGACTGTTTGCGATTTCTCGAACTCCTTCTCCTTTTGCAACTACGAAAATTTGAGAACTCTTATTTGCCGGATCTTGGGCCCAACTTCCGTTTTTCCACCATAGAGCAGCCGCACCGGCAGACAAAAGCAATACTGTTAAAAGAATAATAGACTTTTTCATACTTCGATTTTACTCAGTATGACCCTGAGCTTGCCGAAGGGTCATGCTACTGTTATTATCGGAAAACGTTCTTCCGAACTTTTTCCGTTTTTAAGATTATACATACTTTCGCTGTATAATGTACAGATTGTATCATTTTTCGCAACTTTTTCACCAATTTTTTTATTTAGGTAAATCCCTGAGCCCTTCTGTTTTGGAGCGCCCAATAGTCTTCCTATTATTGTAAGATTCTTGCTGTTTATTCTTTTTACAACCCCGCTTTTAGGTGATTTTATCCTAATCGAAATTTTCCCTGGTTTTAAGTCCTCACTGTCTATATTTGGGTTTCCGCCCTGTTCTTTTATTATTTCCTGCATTTTTAAAAAAGCCTCGCCATCTTTTAAAATCTTTTTTGCCCAATTGGAACAAGTTCCATAATTTTCTTTTACAATTTCTTTAAGTTCTTTATCTGAGTCTTTCAGACAAAGTTTTAAGAGTTCGGTTGCAATATTAAGACTCCTTTGCTCAAGGTCCAAAGGTCTGTTTGGTTTCTGCTGAAGGACTCTTAATGCCTCGCGAGTTTCCAAAACAGGACCAATTCCTCTTCCTGCCGGTTCATCAGTCTTATGAATTAAAACCTTTATTCGGATTTTAAACTTTCGGGCAAGATATTCAAATTTTTCTTTTAAAATTTCTGCGTCTTTTACTCTATGGACTTTTACCATCTTCCCATAGGGTAAATCAATAACAACATGATTTGAGGAAAAAGCGACTTTTTTGGCCATTATAGAAACCAAGACTTTATCATAGCTTTCAAAAAGAAGAGGTTTTTCTATATTTATAATTATGTCATCTGCGGGAGCAATTCCAAAACTTCCTCCCCAAACAATACAACCGTTTGTTTTCTTAACAATTTTATAAATTTTATCCTTACTTAAAACCACCGGAGCCAGTATTTCCATATCATCGGCTGTCCCATCGGGCGTAGTTATTGCCCGGGACGAACTTTTTGGAATAGTAAAACCGGCAGCTGCTATTATGGGAACAACTATTAAAGTCGTTCTTGTTCCCGGAACTCCTCCAATTGAATGTTTGTCGGCAACAATTCCGGAAAACTCAAGATGATCTCCTGTATCTACCATTGCTTTTGTTAAGTAATAGAGTTCTTTATTTGTAAACCCCTTAGAATAACCGGAAGCTGCAAAATAAGTTGTTAAAACTTCTCCTAATCTATTTCTTGCAATTTCATCCATTATGGCATAAATCTCTCTATAGGTGAGAGTCTTGCCGACAAGTTTTTTTTGAATTGCCTCAAGCGCTTTTGCAATTTCCTCTTCTTCGCTTGAGAAGATAGCCTTTTTTATACGCCTTTCCCTCCTTTTAATTGATTTATAGCAATGGAAACTATCGTCTTAATAAGAGAAAGTATAAAGTAGATAAATGAATTTATTATTCTATAAATCGTTGGCCAGATTTTAATTGCGATAGTTTTAAACTTATTTTCTTCTTCCATTTTTAAATCTTCTCAAGTTTTGCTTTTAAAATAAGCCTTTTCCAAATTGTTCCGGGAGGCGTACAGGTAACAAGCGTTAGATAGGAATTATCATAATCCTGCTGAAAAATAGAAGTATCACTGGGTTCAACAACGCTAATGTTAAAAATATTATACACATAGGTTACCCCATTTACACTCGTGTATATTTTATCTCCTATTTTTAGCTGGTATGCATTTGCAAAGATGGTTTTATAATCGTTTGGATTAAAAAGCTGGGGTAATGTTGAATGTCCAAAAATTACAGCATTTCCCGACTCCGGAGGAACAGCAGTGCCTTGATAATTAACAAGATGAATTGCCAGATTATTATCACGCGTTGAGACCGTCGCATTGTTAATTTTAAGCTTCGGAATAGAAATTGTATAATATGGAATTTTTGGCTGATTTTTTGATGAGGAGTTAAATCCCGGGAACCAATTTTGGGCATTTGTGTAGTCAACGCCAGAGAGTAGATTTCCTGCTTGAGAAATCAAACTTCCAATCTCCGAAGAATTTACAACTGTCGATCTTGGAATAGGAGTTTGTATTTTAGACGATGCCAGTGCAGGGGCAAAATAAATCTGCCAGGATACAAGCGGATAAAATATGTAAAGAACAAGAACGAGCCCTATAAAAAGAACTAGAAGACTAAAGAGGCGCAAGATTTTTTTTCTAAAAATTTTATCTGCCTTTTTATAATAGTATTTAACCATTTATTTTAGTTGTAATTTTTACATTTTTTGAAGAAAAGGGGAGCCTCTTTGGAAAAAAAGGAATGTTAAAAGATAATTTAATGTCTACACTCCCAACTTGCGGGAGCTTTTCTAGAACGTCTTGTGCATTTTTAAAAGACTTTCCTGCAATTTGTTTTGAAAGTTTTTCTTCATCAATTTTTGGAACAAGTATTCCCACAATTGTGATATTTGCACTTACCTCTTTATTCTTATTTTCTTTTATGTCTTTAACTTGCACTTTTATATTATTCGGATCAACAGCAAGATCGCCTGAGATACTTGTTTTCAAAAGCTCGTTTGCAAAATTAGTAGCATCACTCTTTTTATAGGCAATGCCTTCAAAATTAACAGACCCTTTAAGAGTAACTTGCTTTGCTTCATCGTTTGTATTTTTATCAAAATCTTTTTTATTAACGGTTGTACTTATAAATACGGGGAGTAAGACCTTATCGCCGGATACTTCTTTTCCTAAATCGTATTTTGCTTTTTGCTCTAAACTTTTTGGAAGATTTTGCAGAAGTTTTGCTATATCATCTTTTGAAACAACTGTAATCTCTTTTTTGGTTCCTCCGGAAAAAGGATTATCGTTTTTGGCTACCAAATCGGCCGTAGAAAAGCCCGCTACGGTGAATTTTGTTCCGGAAGGAAGATTGGATTCTTTTCCGATGTCTCCTGCCGTTACGTTTACATTAACGGTGCTTGGGGTAACTGCCTGATCTGCGGAACGCGAGCCGACCGAATTTATTGTAACCGTGCTGTCAAGAGTAAAACTTAGGCCGTTCGGGGATTTTATAACCGTTCCTTTGGCTAAATTTTGCGAATCGGAAAGCTGGCTAAATATTGTTACAGTTCCTTTTGCCTTATCTCCGACTTCTTTTTTCCCGGTTGATTGGGTTGAGACACTTCCGTCTTCTGATACAGAAACAAATTCTGCCTGAATAATATTGCTAGATGGATCGCTCGGCTTATCCGAAAAAGTAACATTTTGGTTTTTATCGATTTTTTTTCCATCAATACTTAAAACGACAATTGCTTTGTTTGTAAAAAGATAAAGAATAGCAAGAACCAAAATAAAAGTGATCAAAACTGCCGGAATAATAATTACTTTTCCGGTTTTTGGAATTGTAATACCCGACACAAGATTTTTTATTGGAATTTTTCTTACTGCTTCTCCCAATTTAGCGGATACACTTTTTAAACCCGACAAAATCATTGCCGCGTTTGCGGGAAGCTGTTTTTGGTCTCCCTTTTCTATCTTGAGTTCTTCGGGTATTTCCTCTATTTGCTTTTTCAAGATTTCTTGGGGAACATCCTGGGCAGATTCTTTTTTTGGCATGGGTTCTTTCAATACATCCTTGCCTTCTACGAAACCGAAATATTCGACTGCCGATTCATCCGGAATTTTTTTAATCCTATCGGTTACTGTTTCATCCTCAAGTATTTCCTCTTCTTCTTGCCTGCCGACCCGCAGATTTTCTTCTCCCTGCCCCTCTTTGTTTTCCGTTTCTATCTTCTCAGTTTTTTCTTTTTCTATTCTCTCGGGAATTTCAGTTTCGAAAACATCAAAACCCATTTGCTGCGCTGCTCCAAAAAGAATTGCTCTTCCGTCAAATTCGGATGGAAGCGTTGTTACTTGTGGTAAATGCAAAAAAGGCAAGCTCTTGCTCCATCTGTGATTTATAAATTCCTGGACTTCATCCTCATCGCCATTGAAAATAATAATTCTGGCCGGCAAAATTTCAGAAGAAGAAAAATGTTTTAAAAGACTATCGACTGTTTGGGCAGGGGATTCAAGAATCTCCGAAGTTTTTGATTCTACAATTCTTCCTGCCCTGATGTTTGCTATAGAAATATATTTTTCTCCTGTTTCAACCAAAATTGTCGTAACAGGAGCGCCCTCTTCTTTTTGAAGAAGATGTGCGATTGCCTCAAAAACAACCAAAAAACCTATTGGAACAAGTCCTAGTTCATCGCTTATTTTTTTAAGTTTTATAAGATACTCTTTTTTTATTTTGTTGTTTTCTACCCAAGCCCCTTTAACGCCAAAAACAGTTTTAACCGTTTCTATTTTCTCAGGAAGCGACTGTTCGGCAGTTGAAATTGCTTTGTCTAAAACATCTAATAACTCGTCAGAAGTGGCTTGTTCGATTGAATTTTCAAAATATTCGCTGTGTTTCCCCAAAACGCTGACTTTTCCCCCTAATTCTTCAAAAAATACCGCATTCACCTTTTCGTTTCGAAGGACCAGGGCTAAAAAATATTCCTTGTTCTCTTTTTTCTCAAGAAACGGTAAGGAGGGAAGTTTCATAAAGCAAGAACTTTGGCATAGATTCGTCTTTGTCCATGTCCTATATTTTCCTGCTTTATTATCTTAAACCTTTTGAGCTTTCCTGTAAACTCAACATGAGGTCCTCCGCAAAACTCGGCTGAATAATCTCCAATAAAGTAAATTTTAACATTATCTTCATATTTTTCATCAAAAAGTCCGATTGCTCCTAATTCTTTTGCCTTTCTAAGCGGCATTATTTCAAATCTGACAGGCAAATTTTCCTCAATCTTTTTATTTACAGTTTTTTCAACTTCTAAAATTTCCTCATCCGTTAGTTTTTTATCAAAAGAAAAATCAAAACGAATTCTCTCGCTTGTAATATTTGAACCTGTCTGAAAAACTTTATCTCCCAAAATATCCCGAAGCGCTTGATGGAGAAGATGAGTTGCGGTATGTCCCATGATTGTTTTATCACTATGGTCTGCAAGTCCTCCCGCAAATTTTTTCCCCGCCCCTTTTCTTGAGATATCTTGATGGTGTTTAAGTTCTCTTTTGAAATCCTCAAGGTCTACAAATAAACGTTTTTCCTGAGCTAACTCTATAATCATCTCCACCGGGAATCCAAACGATTGAAACAAATCAAAAGCTTGCTTCCCTGCTAGAGTTGCTTTTTCAAGATCACTTTTTTTAATAAGCCCAAATGGCTTACTGTTATCTGAGATTTCCCTACGTCTGAATATCTCCCGAAAAATTTCTTTCTTATCTTCTATCTGCATAATCTTTGAATATTGTACGGATTCTATTGGGGTCAAAGTCAAAAATATTTTTTCTGATAGTTTCAATCCCTCTTGAATAACTTGATTGAACTTTTTTTCCTCCTCTGTAAATAATTCTCTAATAACTTTTCTGCTATCGGTTAATTGAGTGTCTGTGTCGGAATAATTATCAATTATCGCAGAAGCAACTTGAGCAGTAAATATTTCGGTAGTTCCCAACTGTTTTCCATAACGAATTGCTCTTCTCAAAAGTCTTCTTAGAACATATCCCTGTTCTTTGTTGGAGGGTACGACGCTACCGCTTGCGGAAATGAATACCGAGGCAACCAGATGATCGACGATGATTCGCATTGCTCTTGCATTCTCTTTGTAAAATTTTCCAGTTGTCTTTTCTATTGCTGAAACTATTGGAGAAAATAAGGAAGTTTGGAAAATATCTGCCTGGTTTTCTACTGCCGCCAAAAGTCTTTCCAGCCCTCCGCCGAAATCTACATTCTTATTCGGCAGTCTTCCAAAAGTGCCGTCTTCTTTTTTAATATATTCCATAAATACGGAATTTCCGATTTCAAGAAATCTTCCGCATTGGCAGTTCGGATGGCATTTTTCTCCAAACTTTTTATCATGTGGTGTTCCGAAATCATAAAAAACCTCGCTGTCCGGTCCTCCCGGTTCACCTTTTGGCATATTCTGCGGAAGCCCTGCACGAGACCACCAGTTTTTATCTGCGCCATAAAAATATATTTTTTCTTTAGGATCAAGTCCTTCTTTTTTTAGAATTTCTGTCCAGATTTTTTCCGACTCTATGTCTTCTGGAATATTGCCGTAGCCTTCAAAAATTGTTATATAAAGTTTTTCCGATGAAAGTCCTATCACCTTTGTCAGAAATTCCCAATACCAGCTGATTTGTTCTTTTTTAAAATAATCACCTAAAGACCAATTGCCAAGCATTCTAAAAAAAGTCGTGTGCCGGTTATCTCCAACTTCATCAATATCGGCTGCTCTAAAACAATTCTGAACATTTACAAGTCTTTTTCCGGCAGGATGTTCTTCTCCTAAAAAATACTGGATCAAAGGCTGCATACCCGATGATGTAAAAAGAGTAGTCGGATCGTTTTGAGGAATAAGAGGGGAGTTTGCGATCCTTTTATGCCCGCGTTTTTCAAAAAACTCAATATATTTATTTATGACATCAACAGCTTTCATTCTTAAATCCTAATTCTTAAATCTTAAATCTGGTTTGATTTCCGAGGCTTTTAGCATGCTCATATTATAGCAGAGTCTATATTCTCACCTTAATTTCTGCTAAAATAATCGAGAAAAGTGAACAACAAATATTTAATTGCATACGGATTTTTAATTCTTTTAGGAATCGGTATTTTCGTTACTTTGAATCAGAAAAAACCTGTCTCACCTTTTGATAATTCTCCGATTCCTCTCCCAAGAGGAGAGCCCACTCCCCAGCCGACAGCACCGCCTACTCAGGCTCCCGTCTCCATAACAAAACTTTTGATCGAAGATACGCAAGTAGGAACCGGGACTGTGGCCGCAAGCGGAAATACAATTACGGTTAATTATACCGGAATGTTTACCGACGGGAAAGTATTTGATAGTTCGCAAGGTCGTGAACCTTTAACTGTAGAAATAGGTACCGGCAAGGTAATTTCGGGATGGGATCAGGGAATTATTGGAATGAAGGTGGGCGGAAGAAGGCGACTGATAATTCCGCCTTCTTTAGCATATGGAGAAAAAGGCGCAGGGGGAATAATCCCTCCCAACGCAGTTCTAATCTTTGACATTGATCTTTTGGATGCAAAATAGCTAAATCTTCAGATTTATCCTGCCTGCCCGCCTTTGGAGGGAGTGAAGTCGAAGGACATCCTCATAAACCCGATTTATGTTTGTATACTATATATAGAATGCTGAAATTAAAAGTAAAAAGGTTAGAAACTCTAAAAGAAAAAACAGCCGGACTTATAGGCCGGGAAAAAGTAACTCCTGTAATTTTTGAAACGCGCTTTGGAATTCATACATTTTTTCTCAGCAAACCTATTGATGTTTTAATTTTAAACAGTCAAAAAAGAGTAGTAGTATTAAAACCTGCCCTTTCCCCTAACCGCATTTTTCTTTGGAACCCCCGCTACAAAATTGTCCTCGAGCTCCCCGCAGGAACAATTAAAAAATACAATATTAAAAAAGGAACCAAAATCCAACCGGTTTAAGCAGGACTGTTTAGGTAAGATTCGGCAAGATTAGGTAATATCTGGCAATATTCGGCAGGATTTGGCAAGATCATTCTGAACCAAACAGAATTATCTAAAATTAATCGAAAAATCAGGAGTTACAAAGGGGAATTACTACCGCGTGAAAAGTGAATCCTCTTAATTCTTAAATCATAAATCCAAACTTGTCCTGCCTGCCCGCCTCTGGAGGAAGTTTATCGAAGGGTCATGATACTGAGTTTACCGAAGTACTCGCTTTAGCCACGCGAAAGTTGTAAAATACAGCTGAGCTATGAATAAATTAAGAAAAATATTTTTTGTCGTTGCCAGCGGTGGTCACGAAACTGAAAGACATTATATAGACACTATTGAAAGAAAAAGAACTTTCATAAATTATATTTAATTTTTAAAAAGGTGCTAGAATCCCGCGTATCATTTATAATAAAATTTGTGAGGAAGAAAATTAATAAAATGGTGGGAAAACCCTTTTTAAAGTGGGCGGGCGGTAAACAACAACTTCTTCCTCAATTGAGAAAATATATTCCTCGGAAGTTTAATCGTTATTTTGAACCATTTGTAGGGAGCGGGGCATTATTCTTTGATTTACAACCTAACAATGCAACGCTTTCTGATATAAATTCAGAGTTAATTAACTGCTATCTTGTGGTAAGAGATAATGTAAATAGGCTTGTCAAAAGCTTAAAAAAACACAAGAATGTTTCTAGCTATTATTATAAAGTTCGAGCAGTAAATCCTAATAGATTAAGCAAAATAGAAAGAGCCTCAAGATTTTTGTTTCTTAATAGAACATGCTTTAATGGTCTTTATAGAGAAAACAAGCAGGGAGAATTTAACGTTCCCTTAGGAAGTTACAAGAATCCAGATTTAATTCAAGAGGACAAGCTGAAAATGGCCCACGCTTTGTTACAAAGAGTAGAAATTTTAGAAACTTCATATCAAAATGTTTTGAACAGAGCTAAAAAAGGAGATTTTATTTATCTTGATCCTCCTTACTTTCCTTTAGGTGGTTATTCAGATTTCAAACGGTATCACAAACAATTCTTTGAAAAAAAAGACCATGAAGAACTAGCAAAATTATATGGAGATTTAGACAAAAAGGGTTGTTTTGTTATATTATCTAATTCAGACACGCCTTTTACAAGGAGATTGTATAAAAAATGGAGAACCCATACCGTAGAAGCAAGACGACTTATAAATTGTGATGCGACGAAACGTGGTAAGATAAAAGAACTTATTATCACAAATTATGAACCAGCTATATTTAGTTAAAGATATAATTTTAGGTTCGAATAATAAATTTCCATCCACACGTTATATGGGAAGTAAAAGAAAATTGCTTCCTGTAATAAAAAACATTGTAGAAAGTCTCAATGTCACTTCTGTTCTTGATGCATTTGCGGGTAGTAATTGCGTCGCATACGAGCTTAAAAAAACTGGCGTAAGGGTTACAACGAATGACTTTTTAAAATTTTCTTACCATATTAGCAAAGCGGCAATAGAAAATAATACAGAGAAATTAACCAAGCATGATTTAGATTTATTATTTAAGGAAAACAAAAAAAAGAAAAGTTTTATACGAGATACATTTTCTGGATTGTATTTTTCTGATTATGAGAATGTATTTTTAGATGATATGTGGTCAAATCTAGGGAAAATAAATAGTGATTACAAAAGAAAAATCGTATTAGCCTCTATGCATAGAGCTTGTCTAAAAAGGAGACCTAGAGGAATTTTTGCTTATACGGGATTTCGATATGATGACGGAAGAAAAGATCTGCGTCAAGATCTGAGACAGCATTTTTTGGATGCTGTTATAGAGTGGAATAATGCAGTTTTCGACAATGGCAAGATAAATCGATCATATAATAAAGATATCTTTGATTTAGAGGTAGAACTTCATGATTTGGTATATCTTGATCCTCCCTACTTTAGCCTAAAGTCAGACAACGATTATACTCGCCGTTACCATTTTGTAGAAGGACTAGCATCTTACTGGAAAGATGCTGAGATTGATTACAAAACAACAACAAAAAAAATTAAAAGCAAAGACACTCCTTTTAGTTCAAAAGAAAAAGTATACAGCGCATTTGATGAATTATTTCGAAGATACAAAAAAAGCATTCTGCTGGTTTCATATTACTCAAATGGTTTGCCTTCAAAGGATGAAATGATCGGACTCATAAAAAAATATAAAAGAAATGTAAGAGTTTTAGATATAACTCATACATATTCTTTTGGTACTCATAATCATAAAATAGGAAATTCGAATAATAAGATCACAGAATATCTTTTTATAGCTGATTAAATATGTTAATTCCAAGTACGGAAATTCCACAGGCTGATGTTCTTGATGATGTGGTAAAGGTCGCAAAGGCGGTGTACAACGGAGCTACAACATTCCAAGAAATAGCTGGATTTTTCAAAAAGGTAGAAAGACAAGGAAGATATTATAGATTAGCCGCAGAAATTTTGGGACTAATTCATAACGACAGAAATCATGCAATGCTAACCCCTATTGGTAAAAGATTAGTTCATGCTAACAAAAAAGAGAGAATACAAATATTGCGCTCATTAATTATGAAAACAAGATTGTTCCAAAGAGTTATCGCATTCTTGGAAATCAAAACCAATGGAGTAACTAAACAAGAGCTTCAAGCGTACATATCTGAAGTAACAGAACCAGTTGGGCCATCAATGTTACCAAGACGTGTAAGTACGACTTTAAGTTGGCTAACCGTAACTGATATGTTACGTGAGTCAGAAGGTAAGTATTTTTTATCTTCTAGTGCTTTTCAAAATTTGCCAGTAACAGAATTTAAAGAAATTTCAGAACCAATCCTGCCGAAAACCGGTAGATTAGACGAGTATCGAGATGCTCAAATACGTACTCAAAAGGCCGAGCAAGAAATAAATTTTACAATAGACATGGTTAAAAGAGAGCGCGCCAATAGTGAACACAGAAAACTAATAAACTTTGTTGCAAATCAAATAAAAAAAATAGGAGCAATTCCAAGAGCAAATCAGTTAATTGATTTAGCATCCCGAATAGATAGCGCCTCATATATATTTGAAATGAAATCTTTGACTGAATCCAATGCTCGGTCTCAAATACGACATGGCATTAGTCAGCTATATGAATATCGTTATTTACAAAATTCTAAAGATTCAATTTTGGTGTTAGTCTTAGAGAAAGAACTACCTTCAACAGAACGCTGGATGCAAGATTATTTGGAGAGTGATAGAAATATAAAAGTAGTATGGGATGGCAATAATAAGTTGTATGCTTCTAAAAAGACGCAAGATGAACTTCGATTTTTATGGCGCTAGAGTTTTTGGTATTTCAATTGACTTCTTAGCCACAAAAGAGTAGCCTTTAAAGCAAATGAAATTTAAATATATTTTATCTGATACGTCGGTTTTTATAGATTGCTTCAAAAGAGAGAAAAATAGTGATAGTCCAGAAACATTAATAAAACTTCTCGAGCTATTGAATAAAAAAAAGGTAATATTACTCTTGCCTGAGGTTATTCAAGTTGAAACTTTAAGAAATGTTAATAAAAGCGGTGAAGAATTTTTGAATAACTCAGGAGAAATACTAGAGTCTTTAAACATAAGATCAGATTATCATAAAGCAGAATTTGGAGAAAAAATCGAAGAGTTCAAAAAAGAAAAAAAGAAAGAATTTTTGGACGTATCAAGAATTATGGATCAAATTTTTAAAAATAAAAACACAGAGCTGATAGAAGTGGATTTTGATATTTTTTATAGCGCATACAAAAGAGGGATCGAAGGAAAAAAACCATTTAAGTTAATTCGAATGAAAGATCCTACATCCAGCGTTGTTCATGATATTCAACCTGATTGTTTAATAATCGAATCTGCGCGACAATTTTTAGCAAAAGAAAAAGACTATGAATTATTTTTTTGTACTACCAACTTATCTGATTTCTGCGATCTCAAAGGAGAAAAAAATATTTTACACCCAGATATTAAAGAAGATTTTAAAAACATAGAGTTTTTCGATAGTTTATCTGAATTGCTTAACGCAAAATTTGCGACAACATTCCCTATAAAAGAAAAACCCAAAAAAATTAATAAGGAAAAATCTCAGGAAGAAGATAGAGGCAATTTGCCCAAAAGCGTGAAGGTTTCGGATTTAATCAAAGAACTTGAATATTCCGCTTCTTTTGACGGAGCAGAGAGTAATATCAAAAATATATTAAGTGTAAAAAGTTCATTGAAGAAAGAAGATATTGAAGCAATTCTTAAAGCAGTACTCTCTAACCCAAATAATTATAGTATTAATCAGGTTTTAGCTGTCGAGCCGCGATACGATTTTTTAAAAAAACTTTATACGATTTCATCTGATGAAAAAAGCATTTGGACAAAATTTGCTGAAAGTCTCGTTTTGTATTGGGAAAATAAGCCTAATTATTTGAAAGACTATAATTGGTTATTTGATAGGTTAGGGATGGAGCATATTTACATATCGGAAGATATTCCATTTTAATATTTCTCTCTTGACGAAACTGAATTAAAATTTTTGAGGGAGAAAAAGCAAAATCAGTTAGTTTATAGTTCGATTTACTCCCTCCAAAGGCGGGCAGGTAGTATCTTCGAGAATACTGTAAATTTTGTTATTTTCCCGTCGTATAATCCGCGGGTTTTTTAGGAGATTTTTATGATTTTGTAAGAGATTTTTCCTGAAGGCGTAATTATTTCTGCTCTGTCTCCGACTTTTTTTCTTTCCAGCGCCTGCCCAAGAGGAGAAAGAAGAGATATTTTCTTTTGCCTTGGATCTGCTTCCAAATCTCCCACAATTTGAAATATTATTTCCTTTTTTCCGTCCGATAACTTTACAGTCCGTCCAATACCTACTTGATGACTATTGCTACTTTCTACAACATCAGCGCTTTTTAATTCAATTAAAAATTTTCTTAGATTCCTATCGATTTCGGAAAGTTTTGCGCGAGCCGCCTTATAATATCCGTTCTCACTTAGATCTCCCATCTCTCTTGCTTTTTTCAAGTCAAGGACCGCAGCCGGACGGGAATTCTTAAGATCTTCGTACCTTTTCTTAAGTGTCTCAAAACCTTTTTTTGTAAACCTGATATTTTTCATGACTTTATTATACATATTTAAATTCAGAGAAGTATGGACTGGATTTACAAGTTAATTATCGGAGGGTGGTTCAGGAGGAAGAAACTCTTCGCCGTTTGGCTCATCTTTTTTCTGATATTCGCCTGCTTTTAGCCATTGTATATACGTACAGCCTGTTGCCACTTTTTTCTCTCTGTCCCAGCCGCTTGTTGAGCATTTCTTCATTTTCTTTCCTGCGGCGGTTGTATAAAGTACGAGCTTTTTGCCGCATTGCGGGCAGTCTTCGTCCAGCTCTTCGGTTGTGCCGTTGATCCATTCGACAAAATCACACCCCTCTGCCTTTTTTGTCTCCTTATTCCATGTATTAGTTGAGCATTTTTTCATCTTCTTGCCAAACCGGGTTGTGACAAGCATTACGGGAGATCCGCATTTGGGGCATTTTTCATCAAGAGTCTCGGGCTCGGGAATAAACCATTTAATATAATCACAGCCTACGTTTTTCTTGGTTTCAGTATCCCAGCTTCCGGTCGAACATCTCTGAAGTCTTTTGCCTGTAGAAGTTTCAGTTATCGGTGCAAGCGGTGATCCGCATTTGGGACATTTTTCTTCCATAGAAGTAATATACCAGATTTTTAGAAAAAATACTTGAACAATCCCAATTTCTTTTTTCCCATCCTTTATACTATAATTGTTTATCGTGAATATATTTATTGATATTGAAACTATTCCGGCTGAGGAAAGCAATAAAAAAGCTGCTCTGGATCTAGTTCTTAAAAAGAAACAGAAATACGGTAAGGAAGTGGACTTGGGGAAGGAAAGTATGGAACAACTTTACAGGGACACTGCAATATCCGGAGATTTTGGAAGAATTTTTTGTATTGGCTATGCATTGGAAGACGGTAAGGTACAAATAATTTCCGGGGACGAAAAAAAGATACTCAAGGAGTGGTGGAAGATTGCCGAACAGGGAGATTGTTTTATTGGTCATAATATTATGGACTTCGACCTTCGATTTATATACAAAAGATCAGTGGTGAATAAAATAAAGCCAAGCGCCAGACACTTAAATTTATCTTTTGCCAGATACCGAAATTTTCCAATTTTTGACACAATGAGGGAGTGGGAAAAATGGAGTAATTCCTATATTGCTCTTGATGCATTAGCAAAGATTTTACAATTGCCTTCCTCGAAGGATGGAGGCATTGATGGTTCGCAAGTTTTCGATTTTTTCCTGGCAGGTAAATATAAAGAAATTTATGAATACTGCAAAAGAGATGTTGAGTTAGTAAGACAAGTCTACAACAGGATGCTTTTCAAAGATAAGTAAAATCTTTTTTACTTTTGTAATAAGTCCGCTTATATGAATGAACGGCAGGGGAGACAGTTTGAGCTTGATAAGACGGTAGCCGTTGGGCGTATGGTTTACCAGATATATCTGTTTATTGCCGTAGCTTCCACAACTGCAATTGCCGTTTCCCTCCCTTCTGCAATTCTGGATATCCTTCCCAAATGGGCAAATATTACAATGGCAGTCTCCGGAGCTTTGAATCTACCCGGTTCAATAGTAGCTTTACCTAAAATGCGCAAATGGCTAAAAGATGCAGATCAAAAAATGGCAGATTTCGAAGAAAGATTTATTGAGCCGCCGGCAGAAAAAGCAGTATAATTTTGTTGCAAATGGGAAGCGTGTTGTCTATCATGGTTTTATGGATACCAAAACAACAGGATACGTCTTCTTAAGTATTGGGATTTTTATAATGGTATTTTCGGTAGCTTTGGTAATCCTTGCATTTGTTAATATAATTCATCCTGTTTATTTCAGCGTTTCACCAAAAAGTACTCCTTCTCCCATACCCAATGTTGATTTAAATTCTTTAAATTCAACCGGCCAGCCAAATTTATCCGCTCTTCTCCCAAGCCTTAACATAATTCCGCCCGGTGTTTTGGATAATGCGCTAAATCTCTCAGCGCATTTTTTTCTCATGTCTTTTATTGGAGGTTTTGGATACAAATTGGCGATGATAGGAGTAAATCTTATCCGCCCGATTGTAATAAAAACAGGAGACAAGATTATTCCGGCAGAAAATACACCATCCCAAGCCTAAGTTTCAATGCGCCTCTTTACAAATGCATTTTGTGTGGTAAAATCAGGAAGAATGAATAACAAGATTCTTCTTGCAGCCGGCGCAATAATTCTAGTAATAGTTTTGGGAGGCGCGGCATTTATAATGTCCAAGAATTCTTCAAAGGCTCCTGTTTCTACTCAGGTTACGCAAAACGAAAAACCCGCGTCCAATCAGAAATCTCTTAAGTCACTTAAAGATCTTATTGCAAGCGGACAGGCTCAGAAATGCACTTTTAAAGATAAATCGGCGTCGGTTAATGTTGAGGGAACGACTTATGTTGCGGGCGGCAAGATGAGAGGAGACTTCAATTCGATGGTCGGAGAAAAAAATATCATGATGCATATGATCGCCAGCGATAAAACAAGTTATACATGGATGGATGGTCAAACTACAGGATACAAAATGGTATTTGATCCGGCAGATATGGCAGCTCCAACAGGAAGCCAACAGTCGGTAGATATAAACAAAGTAATCGATTATAACTGCTCAAATTGGAGCGTAGATAGTTCTGTTTTTACTCCCCCTGCAAATGTAAAATTCAGCGAATTGGGGGCAGTGGCGGCGCCGACCGGTTCGACCGGCACAAAGACAGTTCCTCAGAATCAATGTGCAGCGTGTGATTATCTCTCAGGCGACGCAAAGACTCAATGTCGTACACAGCTTAACTGCAATTAGTCCTCTAATTTCTTGATATAATTTCTCATATGACAAGATGTAATTGGCCGGGGAATGATTTACTGATGATAAAATATCATGATAAGGAGTGGGGAGCGCCGGTTCATGACGACAGACTTTTGTTCGAATACATGATCCTTGATGCTTTTCAGGCAGGGCTTTCATGGAGAACCGTACTCTATAAAAGGGAAAATTTCCGCAAAGCATTTGATAATTTTGATCCCAGAAGAATTGCAAAATACGGCAAAACCAAATATCAAAATCTTCTTGGTGACTCGGGAATCATAAGAAACCGCGCTAAGATAAATGCGGCAATTACAAATGCGGAAAAATTTCTTGAAGTGCAAAGAGAATTCGGGTTTTTTGATAAGTACATCTGGCAATTTGTCGGAGAAAAACCGATTATCAATAAATTCAAAAAATTATCCGACATTCCTGCAAAAACTAGGCAGTCCGATGAGATGAGCAGGGATTTAGCAAAAAGAGGATTTAAATTTGCCGGATCAACGATTTGCTATGCTTTCATGCAAGCAGCGGGAATGGTAAGCGATCACCTCAGGAGCTGTTTTAGATATAGAGAATTGACAAAAGTTTAAAAGTTGCTAAACTTTGTTTCAGTGAGGGAGACAGAACGTTCTGTAGCAGAAAAAACTCCGATAGAACCTAATCTAGGACCGATTTCTCCGAGCGGAGTTATATTCCGCGAAGCACAAGCGTCCGCCCAAAGAAGAAATGTTAGAGCACAAAATTTAATGCGAGAAATACGTGAGAGAAGAATGGAGTTTTTTCATTTTGGGAGAACGATAAAGTCAGAAGAATAAACTTTAATATTATGGATCCTAAAAAGCTTAAAGAACTTAAGAAAAAGCTAACTCCAGATCAGTACAACATCTGTTTTCTCAAAGGAACAGAGCCGCCGGGGTCCGGAAAATACACCGATTATCATGATAAAGGAATGTATAAATGTGTTGTTTGCCAAACTTCTCTTTTTTACTCAGATACAAAATTTGATTCGGGAACCGGCTGGCCCTCTTTTGACAGACCGGTTGGAGATAATGTAGATCTTGAAGAAGATAAAAGTTTGGGGATGGCAAGAACCGAAGTAAAGTGTAAGACTTGCGGCTCGCATTTGGGACATATCTTTGATGATGGACCAACAAAAACCGGTAAAAGATATTGTATTAACTCTTTAGCTCTTGATTTTGAAAAAAAGCAGTGATTGATACCCGATGGGAAAAAGAGCATGAACACTTTCCAAGTAAAAACTTCCAAAAAAGACCAAATTGTAGATATCACGGATGAAGTTAATCAAGTATTGAGAAAATCAAACAAGAAAAGCGGAGCTTGTGTTTTATCTATTCTTCACACAACATGCGGATTGACTACTGCCGATTTGGATCCCGGAACAGATTTAGATCTCCTGCAGGCCTTGCGGAAAATGCTTCCTAAGATTTCATACCGCCATCCGCACGATCCGTCTCATACACAAGATCATATTCTCTCATCGATTATCGGGACATCATTGTCTTTAATTTTTGAAAATCAGACTTTGTCTTTGGGAACTTGGCAAAGAGTTATTCTTGTAGAGCTAAACGGACCCCGGGAAAGAACTATTGCTTATTCCTTGCTTTAATTTTGAATTTTGAATTATAAATTTTAAATTCCAATGTACTTTTTCAAGGGACATTGGTTGTGTTTGCAGTGGGCAGGGCAATATTTTCTGCCGTAATCGATCATTCTATTTGTAAAATCAAGCCATTCTTCTTGCGGTAGAATTTCCATTAGATCTTTTTCAATTTTGTTGGGATCGGAGTTTTTGGTCAATCCGAATAGCTTAGAAAGTCTGGTAACATGCGTATCAACCGCAATTCCCTCAACGACTCCATATATATTTCCTAAAATAATATTTGCCGTTTTTCTTCCGACTCCGGGAAGCGAAATAAGCTGCGCCATTGTTTTTGGAATTTTACCATCATATTTATCCATTATTATTTCGGAAGATTTTTTTAAAAACTTTGCCTTTTGTCTGAAAAGACCAAGTTTTGATAGATCTTTTTCCAAATCTTTTATATCGGCACTTTTATAATCTTGGATAGTTTTGTATTTCTTAAATAGATTTTTTGTTACCTCATTAACCTTTTTATCGGTATTTCGGGCAGAAAGCATAACAGCAACCATAAGCTCCCAAGGGGAAGAATAAGACAAAGCAGTTTTTGAAACAGGAAAAAGTTTCTTAAGTTCTTTTACTATTTTTTGCGCCTTTTCTTGTAATTTATTATCTTTCATTATTTAAAATTCTTTCAGAGCCGGTTTTATTATCATTATTTTAATTCTATCATAGGCAATTATTATTGGGGCACCTATCCCATCAGAACAAGGAATAATATATTTACGTTATCAGTAACGTAAAATTGGTATAGTTTGATATACAATTGCTGAAATCGGATTGGTAATTAAGGGAAAAGTGGTATTTTATGCGGGGCTATTTTTCTTGAC
>ORJL010094172.1_pt1 | contig 91679 bp, 78 predicted proteins | sample 1779941 | NCBI WGS metagenome assembly ORJL01 (sample SAMEA104232317, study PRJEB22302) | groundwater metagenome | biome: forest; feature: aquifer; material: groundwater | place: USA | collected 2011-08-07 | depth 5.8 m | reverse complement strand
GTGCATCCCACTCATCGCGCCTATCCCACAACCGGAGGGTGTCTTGGCAGTACCTTTGACGCTTGCGCCGGAATTCAACCGGGTAGTGACTGGTCATTCAAGTTTAATATCGCCGGCACTTGGAAGTATCACAATCACTTAAGTCCCGGTGATACCGGCACCGTTGTGGCGGAATAAACTCTGTTAGAGACAAACCGCCAATGGCAGCTGCCTCGCAAACGGGGGTTTCTAACGAGGTAAAATAAGTTCTCTCCAGAGGCCATGCCAAAGGCAGGCAGGCTGGCAGGCGGATGGAATTGCATAAAGACGCCAAAACCATACTTTCCGATTTTTGAGAGACCATTTCGTGGGCGGCGCCAAGCGCCGCCCATTGACCTGCTTAAAACACCCCTTTGGAAGCTAAGCTTCCAAAGGGGTGTTTTAAATTCGGATTCACTTACCTTGCCGGCAGGCAGGTTTTGCGTGCGTCATTAAAAGGTTTTTAGAGGAATGAATTTTGTTGTATCATAGAGACATTCACTTATGCGCTTCTCTGTACACTCCAAAGAAAGTATAAAGGCGAAGCCAACTTACGTCTCGGTTTTTCTTAAATCGAAAGATCGCCTCAAACTTCTAACGGGGTTCACCCTTATCGAATCTCTGGTCGGAGTCGCTGTATTTATGATAATTGCGATCAGCGTCTATCAGGCATACGGCGCGGCGATGAATGCGGTGCGGGTTTCGCGCCTCAAAGTCGCGGCCACGGCGCTGGCCAATGAGCAGTTTGAAATCATAAGGAACCTCTCCTATGACGATGTCGGCGTGGCCGGCGGTGTTCCGAACGGGAAGGTTTCTCATATACAAAATCTTGTTCGCGATGGAACGGAGTTCATGGTAGAAACCACCATACGCAATATTGACGACCCGTTTGACGGCACTATCGGCGGATCTCCCAACGACCTTTCCCCGGCCGATTACAAGCTCGCGGAGCTTGAAATTTCCTGTCCGGCCTGCCGCAATTTTCAACCGCTTAGCTTTACGACTTACGTCGGTCCGCGGGACCTCGAGTCTGCTTCAACCAACGGCGCCTTATTCGTCCAGGTTTTTGACGCGGTCGGCCAGCCGGTTCAGGGCGCCAACGTGCATATTGAAAATAATCAAGCCAATCCACCGATTGTGATTGACGATACCACCAATAACGATGGCTTACTTCAGATTGTTGATGCTCCTCCCGGCGTCGAGGCGTATGAAATTACCGTGTTAAAATCCGGCTATTCAACGGATCGGACATATCTAACCGGCGCCCCGGGAAATCCTAATCCGACAAAACCGCACGCCACCGTCGCCATCCAGCAGCTTACTCAAATAAGTTTTTCGATTGATCGCACAAGCGTCGTTAATGTTTCCAGCGTAAGCGAAACGTGCAGCGCGGCGCCGTCCATAGATTTTTCTCTCGCAGGGTCAAAACTTATCGGCACTAATCCGGATGTGCCCAAATACAGCGCGTCTTATATCACCGACGGCATTGGCGGGAAAACGATCTCAAACCTTGAATGGGATACTTACAATCTTCTACTTACCGACGGATTGTATGATCTGGCGGGCGCCATTCCTCTCCTGCCGCTTACGCTGAATCCAAATGCCAATCAGGATTTTAAACTGATTGTTGTGTCTAAAAATCCGAAAAGCGCTTTGGTTACCGTCAAAGACGCCTCCGCCCAACTCCCGCTTTCCGAGGCGACCGTAAGACTTGAAGGACCCGGAGGATATGATGCAACGCTGATTACAGGCCGCGGCTTTATCGGTCAGACGGATTGGTCAGGAGGGTCGGGACAGGATGATTTTATCAATGCGGCTCGGTACTTTGACTCCGACGGTAATATTGAGATCAGCAACCCGCCGGGCGAGCTCCGCTTAAGAAGAGTATTTGACGAGTATGCACCATCGGGGTACCTGATTTCTTCCACTTTTGATACGGGTTCCGCGAGCAACTTTCACCAAATCCTCTGGCAGCCGCAGTCGCAGCCACCCGATACGGGCGCGGGGAATGTCAGATTCCAGATCGCAACGAATAACGATAAAACGGCATGGAACTTTCTGGGTCCGAACGGCGCGGCCAATACGTTTTACACTCTCGCCGATCAAAATATTAATTCGCTTCATAACGGAGACCGCTATCTGCGCTACAAGGTTTTGCTCCAGACAGCCAGTACAACCTGGACTCCGAATATCTCTGATATTTCTTTCACGTTTACCTCCTCCTGCGTGCCTCCCGGCCAGGTGCTTTTTGCGGGTCTCGCTGTTGGTGATTATATATTGACAGTTTCCAAAACCGGATATCAGCCCTTTATCGATACGGTTACAGTTTCTTCTCCGTGGCAACAGTCGGAAGTAATTTTATCGCCATAATGCAATGAATCCCGTTAGAAATCCCCGTCTGCCGGCAGGCGGGGCGGACGCGAATAACATATGATTTTTTTATTAGCAAGTCGAATTTTATCAGCAATAACAATACAGGGCAGAGAGTTTTTTCGTCTGCGTCCTATTTCTAACGGGATGAAGCGCCCGCGCAAAATTCACCCCGTTAGAGGTTCAGCCAGATCTTTTTTAGCGACAGGATGTAAGGCGAAGGCGCTTTCGCTCTCATTCTTGAGAATTTGGAAAGACTACCCTAAAATCTCTAACGGGGTTCACCAGGATTCTAAAGCCGGTTTTTCTCTCATTGAGGCGCTCGTGGGGGTGTTTATCTTAACGCTGATAGGCATGGCGGTGTACACATTTCAGAAAGATGTGTTCTCGCTGAACAGGATCTTTTCAAGCAGTTTGGCCGCGCAGGGGGAGGCACGCAAGGCCCTAAAGGTGATAAGCGCCGAAATACGCACCGCCTCTCCTTCAAGCATTGGCGCTTACGCTCTCGCAGAGACCGCAACTTCGTCGTTTGCCTTTTACAGCGATATAGACGGCGATTCTCTCAAAGAACGGATAAGATATTTTCTTAACGGCACAATTATAAAGAAAGGCGTCATTAAACCTTCAGGCAATCCTCTTACATACAATCCCTCAAATGAAATCGTGAGCGACTTGGTGCGCGATGTCGCCAATGGCGCAGTATCGGTTTTTAGCTACTACGACACCGATTACGATGGCACGACACAATCTCTCGCGGAGCCAATTGGCGTGTCTTCAGTGCGGCTTATTAAAATCATCATCATGATTGATAAAGATCCATCGGCGCCCCCCAGTCCCATGACGCTCACAACTCAAATTTCCATGAGAAATCTTAAGGATAATTTATGAGCCCCGTTAGAAGTATGGATTCATGTATAATCAATCGCTATTCACAAAAAAGCTCATGGCTGACAAGACTTCTAACGGGGTGAGCCCCGTTAGAAGATCAAAATTAAGCCAGTATTACAACAAGACCAAACTTTAGTGCGGATGTAACGGGATAAATTACTATGTTAGGGGAAAGACCAAAAATATTTAAGGGCGCGGAACAAGAACGCGCATACAGCGGGGGCCAGATACTCATACAAGTGATTGTCTTTGGGTCAATTGCTGTTTATTTCGTGAGCTCGTTTGCGAGTTGGGTGACGCTTAACGTCAGAGTTTCCCGCCAGACGTTTAACCGCGAGCAGGCTCTTCAGGTTGCAGAAGCCGGCATTGATTATTACCGCTGGCATCTGGCGCACGCCCCGGCCGATTTTCAGGACGGCACCGGTAGTCCCGGGCCGTACGTGCACGATTTTCGCGACAAAGACGGCAATGTCATCGGCCAATTTTCTCTTAATATCACGCCGCCCGCCCTAGGTTCAAGCCTTGTAGCCATTGAGTCCACCGGAAACATAAACTCCGATACGCCGGTGCCGCGGAAAATTGCGGCGAGATTCGCAAAACCCTCGATTGCGAAATACGCAGTTGTCGCCAACGCCGTCATGAGGTTCGGTTCAGGAACGGAGGTTTTCGGGCCGATCCATTCCAATGGAGGAATTCGTTTTGATGCTCTTGCGCACAATGTGGTTTCAAGCGCCGTTGCGTCATATGACGATCCTGATCACAGTGGAGGGAATGAGTTTGGCGTTCATACGCACGTCGCGCCAACCGATCCTTTGCCGCCGTCTCCCGTTCCCGCCAGAACAGATGTATTTGAAGTTGGCAGACAGTTTCCAGTGCCCGCAGTTGATTTTGCGGGGATTACCGCGGATCTCGCGCAAATGAAAACGGACGCGGAGGCGAACGGGTTTTACCGGCCGAGCGCGGGGGCTCTCGGATACCATATTGTTTTGCGCACCAATGACACGTTTGATCTCTATCGCGTAACGAGCCGGGTAAATCCGCCGTCGGGCTGTACGAATAGCCAGAATCAATCGGGCTGGAGCACATGGAGCATTCAAAATCAGCATCTCATCGGGAACTACCCATTTCCCACAAACGGCATCATATTTCTCGAGGACGATATTTTTATTGACGGCCAAATCAACGGCGGCCGGCTCACAATTGTTGCCGCATTTTTGCCGGACAATCCTCCGTTCCGGAAAAACATTACTGTGAATAACGATCTGCTGTATACAAATTACGATGGGTCGGATGTTTTAGGACTCATCGCGCAGGGGAATATCAACATCGGCATGGTGAGTGACAATGATTTAAGAATGGACGCCGCGCTTATCGCCCAAAACGGACGCGTGGGAAGGTATTATTACCGTCCGCCCGGCGGAGGATCACAGCGTTGTTCTCCGTATCATAGCAGGCAGACGATTACGCTCTGGGGCATGATTGCAACCAATCTGCGATACGGGTTTGCTTATACGGACGGCACCGGATATCAGACGCGCAATCTTAACTATGACGGGAGCTTGCTCTATGCCCCGCCGCCGAGTTTTCCCTTAACTTCCGATCAGTACGTTACCCTTTCGTGGGAAGAGGAATAGAGAGGAACAAACCCTTGTACCAATAATGTCGGTGTGGGGGTAAACTGTGAATTAGTTAATGGGATTTCGCAAAAAATTGGCTCATATGAGCCAATTTTTTGTTTTGTTCCATGAGTCGTGAAAAGTGTTTGACAATGTGGAACAGTGGCGTATTATGAAACTCAAGTGGCGAATTGTGGATAAAAGTGGGGATAAATAAGTCCAAATGTGGATAACTGCCAAGAAATAGCCACAACTCGGTATGAAAGTATGCATGAATAAATCGAAAAATTAGTCAAGTATTCGTAAGTTTTCGTGGATATTTTGTAATAATTCGTGGTTTAGCGGCATATGTTTATCGGTGAGTATCAGCACGCGATGGATGAGAAGGGGCGGATGGCGATTCCGGCTAAATTCCGCAAGCTTCTTGAGGGCGGGGTTGTGGTAACCAGAGGGCTTGATCAATCGCTTTATCTCTATCCTATGCGCGAGTGGGAAAAGCTAGCTGAAAAACTTGCCCAGCTTCCGATCAATCAGGCGAACTCCCGCGCTTTCGCGAGGCATATGCTCGGCGGCGCGGTGAATGCCGAAATTGATGGGCAGGGGAGAATTCTTGTCCCCGAATATCTGCGAAAGCACGCCGGCATCGAGTCAAGGGCTGTCCTCGTCGGGCTTTACAACCGCATTGAAATTTGGAGCGAGGAACAGTGGACGAGTTATCGCGAAAAGACCGAAAAAAATACCGAGGCAATCGCGGAACAGTTGGGCGAGTTGGGAAGCGGTTAAGTCAGTTCATGGTTGATAGTTAATAGTTTTAGTTACGGGTTTTCAGTTATAGTTCCTAGTTTATCGGCAACTAAAACTAAGGACTAACAACCAGAACTTATAACTATTAACTGAAAACTGATATGCATATTCCTGTTCTTTTAAACGAAGTTATCCAATATCTCGATCCTCAACCGAACGAGGATGCGATTGACGCAACAGTTAACGGCGGGGGACACGCCGAGGCGATTCTGGAAAAAATCGCGCCGAAGGGAAGGCTTCTCGGCATCGATCGCGATCCATCCATTCTTGATGAAACACAATCGCGACTTTCGCGATTCGGGGACCGGGCGATAGTGGCTTGCGGCAATTTTTCAAACATTCGTTTGATTGCGAAGGATCACGGCGTGCTCCATCCGTCCATAATCCTTTTCGACCTCGGCGCAAGCTTCTATCACCTGGCTTCCGCCAAGCGCGGGTTTTCATTTGCAGAGGATGAACCCCTAGATATGCGGTATAACCCGGAAGATTCTGTATGCACCGCGGAGGCCTTAGTCAATCATGCGGCTTTGGAGGAGCTGGAGCGGATCTTCAAAACTTACGGCGAGGAGCGCCATGCGCGCCGCATCGCGGAACTCATCATACGAGAACGCAAGCATCGCCGCATTGAGACTGCCAAAGATCTGGCGGCGCTGATCGGAGAGCGCGTGCCGCGCGGCAAGTTGCATCCCGCTACCAGAATTTTTCAGGCGCTACGCATCGCAGTGAATGACGAGCTGACGCACGCGGATAGAGGCATCCGCGAAGCCTACGATTTGCTCGCCGAGGGCGGAAGGCTCGCGGTTATAAGCTTTCACTCGCTTGAAGATCGGATAGCAAAGAACATTTTCAAAGAAATGAAACATATCGGGACCATTTTGACGCCAAAGCCGGTTAGCGCAAGCCGGCAGGAAAAGATATCGAACCCGCGTTCAAGAAGCGCGAAACTCCGAGTAATAAAGAAAATTAAAGATACAGCCCTTTTATGATCGTATCCGCAACTTCCGCATTGTTACGTTTTACCCCGTTTAGAAAATCTACTAAGAATCAATAATTGATATGGGACATTTTGAATCACCCACCTTTCTTATACGATGTCGTCCAAATGGTAATTTTCTAACGGGGCTTACGAAGACCCCGATAGGGGCCATAGAGACGCTTCGCTACACGCAAATTAGCCGTTTTGCATTGGTTGGTCTTTTTGGCGTTCTCTTCAGTCTTGCGCTTTCTTACGGCGCGCTGGTAACGCTTGCGACCGGCAGTATTTATCAAGCCAAGAGTCTCAACACAGCGCTTAAAAAGTCAGAAGATGAACTGGCGCGAAACCGCTCCAGAATTATAGAACGTCTAAAGTCGATTGATCCCGCGGTTTCCGAAGGATTGATTGAAATGCAAGACGCCGCGGCCGGCATCTCTTACGTACACTCCAATGCGGCGATCGTTGATGCTTCGCGCCCGCGGCCGTAGTTTAGGAAATAGGAAACAGGGGATAGAATGAATCAGCGTTTGCGTATCGCAAACCTTTCGCAACCTATTCCCCGTAACCCATTACCTTACATTGATTGTGGCACGAATTTTTCAAGCACGAACAACGCACTGGCGGCTGCTTTTTGTATTTTTAATTTTCTTGGCGGCGGGCGGCGCCATTGTCGGAAGGCTTTTTGTTTTGCAGATTCTCCGCTATGATGAGTACGTTGCGCTTGCTGCACGCCAAAACGGATCAGAGATCGAGCCGCCGCGCCGCGGCACGATTTATTTTCAGGATAAAGACGGCAGGCGCCAAGCCGCGGCGCTGAATAAGGATACGTATATCGTAAGCGCCGTTCCGAAGGAGGTTCTCGATCCGGCGGAAGCCGCCGCGGCGCTGGCCGAAATTTTACAACTGGATATGGGCGAGCTTTCGATGAAACTGGCGGATACCAGCGACCCCTACGAAATTATCGCGCGCAAAGTCAGCAACGATGCAGTTGCCCGGATCCGGCAGCTGAACTTGGATGGGATTTTATTGGAAAAAGAATCGCGCCGGATTTATCCCGGCGGCAATTTGGCATCGCATTTGCTCGGGTTTGTGAAGTTTGACCGCGATGAGGAGCACGGGCAGTACGGCGTCGAGCGCGCCTTTGATCGGCAGTTGAGAGGAGAGACCGGATTCTTGGAAGGGATCAATCGCGCTTCGGGATTTATCTACTCTTTAGGAAAGCGGATTATTAATCCAAGCCGCTATGGACAGGACGTCATTCTCACAATCGATCCCAATATCCAGCTAAAAGCCGAGGAGGGGCTCAATGCGGTTGTAAAAAAATGGACGGCCGAAAGCGGGACGATTACGGTTATGGATCCTGTAAGCGGCAAGATCCTCGCCATGGCCGGGACGCCAAACTTTGACGCCAACAGCTATGGGGCGGAGAAGGATTTTAGCGTATTTCTTAATCGGGCGGTTGAATCGCAGTATGAGCTTGGATCCGTGATGAAACCCGTTACCATGGCCGCTGCTATCAATGAGAACGCCATAACCCCGGAGACCGTTTATGAAGACACGGGGGCGGTGCAGATTAAGGGTTATACCATCAGAAATTTTGACTTGCAGGCGCGTGGCATGCAGACAATGACGCAGGTTCTTGAAAAATCCCTAAACACCGGCGCGGTATTTGCGGAGCGGAAACTAGGGCATGAGCAGTTTTCTTACTACTTGGAACGGTTCGGTTTTGGGGAGCGTGCGGGCGTTGATCTCCCCGGGGAGGTTCCGGGAAGCTTGGCGAATTTGGAGGCGGGGCGCGAGATTGATTTTGCCACGGCCGCTTTCGGGCAAGGCATCGCCGTAACGCCCCTGCAAATGGCAACGGCGATTGCGGCCATCGCTAACGGCGGAAACCTGATGAGGCCATACGTGGTTGACAGGATTATTGACGACGCCGGGGTTGAAACTGCAACAGCGCCTCTGGTGCGCCGGCGTGTCATCGCCAAAGAAACGTCAGAGGCGATTTCAAAGATGCTGGTGTCGGTAGTCCGCAGCGGGTTTGAGAACAAGGCGAGGATCGATGGCTACTTCGTCGCCGGCAAGACCGGCACCGCGCAAATTCCGAATCCCGGCGGCAGCGGATATTCGCGAGATGTGATTCACTCCTTTGTCGGATATGCGCCGGCGTTCAATCCGCGGTTTCTGATTTTTTTGCAGGTGGTGAAACCCAAGGGTGTTAATTTCGCGACCACCAGCCTGACTCCCACCTTCCATGATCTCGCGGCTTATATCATAAATTACTACGGCATCACGCCGGATGAGAAATAAACCCCCAATATTCAAGATTATAAATTAGAAAAATGATTTTAGCTGATAGAAGAATAACATTGCCTTATTCCAATGTTCTTAAGAACATTGGAATAAGGCAGTAATCAAGATCATTTCAGATTTTTAAAGTATGCTGATCAAATTACTGCAACTCTATCTTTATTGGCTCTCCAAGATTATTCTTAGGCGTCACAAGCCAGTGATTATCGGCATTACTGGCAGTATCGGCAAGACTTCGGCGAGAGACGCGGTGTTCACCGTACTATCGAGCCAGTTTTCCATTTGGCGTGGGGAGAAGGGCAAAAATTACAACAATGAAATCGGGGCGCCGCTCGTAATTCTTGGGGCACGGCACCACGGCCGGAATTTATTTGGGTGGATCGGAGTATTTTTTATATTTTTGCGGCGGTTATTTTCGGGGTCATATCCGAAGCTGCTGATTTTGGAAATGGGGGTTGATCATCCGGGCGATATGGATTACTTGGTAAATCTTGCGCCGCCGGCAATCGCGGTTATTACCGGAATAGGGAAAATCCCGGTGCATGTTGAGTATTTTGAGAACCCGGAGGCGGTGTTAGCCGAAAAGGCAAAAATTTTGAACGCGCTGACGCAAAATGGTAAAGCAATTCTAAATGCCGATGATAAAAATGTTTTGATGTTAAAAGAGAAAAGCCGCGCTCCGGTTTTGACATATGGTATGGGTGAGACGGCCGATGTTGGGGTCGAGGAGTTCAGGGTGTTTTTTCGAGATGAACATGGTATTAAAATTCCGGATGGAGTCGTTTTCAAGATTCGGTATCAGGGCGCGTTGATTCCGGTGCGTCTTTCTGGGGCGCTCGCTAAAACCCAGGCGCTGGCGGCGGCCGCCGGTTTTTGCGCTGGCATTGTCTTCGGTATGAATCCGGTGGCGATCGCGGAGGCGCTGGCCGAATTCAGGCCGCCTCCGGGCCGGATGCGAATATTAAAAGGCAATAAGCGAACAATAATCATTGACGACACTTATAACGCCGCGCCCGCAGCGATGGAGGCGGCGCTGGAAACGCTGGCCTCGCTTCCGGCCAAGCGGAAAATTGCGGTCTTGGGGGATATGCTTGAGCTTGGCGCTTACACCGAAGAGGCGCATAGAAAAATCGGAAGAATGATTCCCCCAAGCGCCGATATTTTATTTACGGTCGGAACAAGATCAAGATTCATCGAGGAAGAGGCGTTGAGGTCTGGTTTTTTTGAATCGCAAGTGCGGCATGCGGCTGATTCGCGAGAGGTTGAATCAATGCTTGAACCGATGCTGGAGCCGGGTGACATGGTGCTGGTTAAAGGCGGGCAGGGGATGCGCATGGAGCGCGTGGTTCTGGCAATTATGGCCGAACCCGAAAAAGCGCATGAACTTCTGGTTCGCCAATCTGTGGATTGGAAGAAAAAGCTTTAAGGGTAGAATGAGATTAAGAAGGAAGTCCCTGCGATATGGTTATTTCTAACGCGAGGAGGGCTAGAAATGGATGACTTGAAACGTCACTGGCTTGCTCTTCCACCATGTTCTTGTGGCGGCCGGTTCCTCTGGTCAACGGGATGGGGATGGATCGCGTATTGCGATAATTGTCACTTTGCTCACCAAGAGACTCCGGAGATCCCGCAAGAAGTATCAGTGGTGCCCGCGAACGCTTCCAGGAAGTGGCCGCCTAAGCCTCCCCACGAAAGACCGGGGAGGCTTACACTTTCTGCTAAAATACGATATAGTTTTTCCGTTAGGCTCCTATCGTCTAGCTTGGTCTAGGACGCCAGGTTCTTTCACCCTCCCATATTGTTTGGTCCCATCGTCTAGAGGCCTAGGATATCTGGTTCTCATCCAGAAGATCGTGGGTTCGAATCCCACTGGGACCGCACATATCCAACTAGCTTCGTTCGCGGGCCTGCCTTTGCTCAACGCTTTACTTCATTCCAACGTTCTGCAGAACGTTGGAATGAAGTAAATATTAAAAACCGGTATACTAAATGTGATATACTAGATTTATGAAAAGATTTAGACATCTCGAAAGGATTGTGAAAGGGTTTGCTAACCATCGCCGCATTGAAATATTGGCACTTCTTGAAAAAACTCCAGAACTTTCCTTATCCGAAGTCTCTGAAGCGGTTGGAGTTGATTTCAGAACAGCAGGCGAACACATGCATAAGCTTGTGGCGTCCGGGCTGGTGATGAAACGAAACGCTGGTAAGGCGGTGCGGCACGCCGTTACACCTTTAGGCCATAAGGTTCTTAGGTTCTGCAGAACGTTGGAATAAGCTTTTTGATTTATATTATTGCGTGCTTGGGTCTTGGGTCATGTGTATTGGTATTTTGGGGCATCGAGGTTGTTGGCTGAAGTTGTTGTATGGCCGGGAAAGTACTTGGAGAAAAGTTTTTTGAGCGGAGTACACTGCTGGTGGCTCGCGAGCTTTTGGGGAAATATTTGGTGCGGCGGCGCGGCGGGAAAATGCGCGCTTTTTTGATTACGGAGGTTGAGGCCTATACTGGTCGTGGCGATATGTCGTCGCACGCGGCAAACGGAATGACAAAGCGAAATCGAGCGATGTTCGGACGCCCGGGGCATTGGTATGTCTATTTAATTTACGGAATGTATCACTGTCTGAATATCGTTACCGAATCGCATGGGACGCCGGCTGCCGTTTTAATTCGTGGCGTACAGAGGATTTCCGGTCCGGGGAAAGTATGCCGAGAGCTTGGGATTACGGCAGCGCTCTACGGCAAGCCAGCCGCCAGATCAAGCGGGCTTTGGATTGAAGACAGAAAATCTGGAAACAGGAATCAAGAATTAACAATCAAACGGACGGCAAGAATTAATGCGGGCGGGGATGAAAAAGCTAAGAAACGGCTGTGGAGGTTTGTCCTGGCACCAAAATTGGCGGAAAACCAATTGCGAAAACTGCCTCACTATCATACTAGCTAGTATGATAGTGGTGGTGGGTTATGAATTAGGAGATGAAACCGACTTTATTTCTGACGTTCGTAATGGTTGGCGTTGCGAGCTCGGCGGCGCGGATGGCTCCATTTCGGAGAATATGTATCAAGTGTTCCGGCTCTTGCCGGAGTTTCGCGAATTTTTCTTGGAATGGTTCGAGGGCTCCAATGATCGTTTCAGCCAGTGCTTCTTTGAACGCGGCGTATGACTTGCCGCCGAACTCTGCCTCGACATCTTCAACGCTTTTACCGCCGATGGCGGCAAATATGGCCAGAAGATTCGAAATAGCTGGTTTTTGTTTCGGGTCGAAATAGATCTCGTCGCCGGAATCTGTAACGGCTTTTTTGATTTTGCGGCGGATTTCATCCGGCGCGTCGGTAAGCGCGATGTAGCTATCGGCGCTGGCGGCGCTTTTAGACATTTTTTTCGTCGGGTCGTCGAGCGCCATAATGCGAGCCGTTTCTTTTTGGATGAGCGGTTTCGGGATTTTGAACGTTTCGCCGAATCTGTTGTTGAAACGCTCGGCTAGTGAACGGGCAAGTTCTATATGTTGGACTTGATCCTCGCCGACGGGAACACCTTCTGTTTGATAAAGCAGAATATCGGCCGCCATGAGCGTCGGATAGTTGAAAAGTCCGGCCATGACTCCTGCTTTTGCGCCATGCGCATGGCTCTTGTCTTTAAACTGCGTCATGCGTTCAAGTTCTCCCATGGGGGTTATGGTATTTAGAATCCAGCCCAGTTCCGCGTGCGCCGGTACGTGCGATTGAACGAAGATTATAGTTTTCTCCGGATTAAGTCCCGCCGCAAGATAAACTGCCGCAACGTCCAGCGTCTGCGTTTTCAACGCCGCTGGGTCTTGAGGGACAGTGATAGCGTGCAGATCAACAATCGAGACTATCACATCATTATCTTTTTCTAACTCAACGAAGCGCTTAATCGCGCCAAGATAATTTCCTATATGCAGTGTGCCGGACGGCTGAACGCCGGAGAAGATTTTCATATACAAGTTCTATGTTAGCAAATGAAAGCCCGATGGGCTACCTTAAGAAAGTCCCAAGCGAAGAACCTATTCTCCAAAACGCTCGAGTGAGCAAAAAGCATGGTTCCTGATCGAAATCAGGATTTTTGCGAACTCGGCGAGTTGTAAAATCGCGCTGGAGATTTTACAACGTTTTTGGGAATAGGTTAGAGCTAAATTTCGGTGACAACAGGTAAAACCATTGGCCGGCGGTGGGTTTTCTGGTAGAGAAATTGGCCGATTTCGTCACGCAGAAGATCCCTGATGTAAGGGGTGTTGATTGGGCGCTGGGTTGAGTGCTGTTCGACGATTTCTTTCACCTTATGCCTGACAAATTTTAGTAGATCTTGGTTATCGCGAAGATATATGAATCCGCGCGAGATAATATCGGGCGAGGTATGTACCTTGCCGGTTTTTGAATCAACAATTGCAATAACGACAAATATGCCGTCTTCGGCGAGCATCTGGCGGTCACGAAGGACTACTTCGCCGACGTCTCCCACGCCAAGTCCGTCAACGAAGACGTAGTTTGATGGCACCTCCTCTTTGGACAGGCGGGCTGAATTAGTAGTCAGTTCAACCACGCGGCCGTTTGCGCCAATAATAATATTTTCTTTTGGAATCCCGACAGATTCAGCAAGTTTGGCGTGCAATTTCAGCATGAAGTAGTGGCCGTGAATCGGCATGAAAAACTTAGGCTGCATTAAGTTGATCATCAATTTGAGATCTTCCTGTTGAGCATGTCCCCCGGCGTGAATATCCATCATTCCGTAATCAAAGACTTCTGCGCCTTGCCGATAGATGATGTCTTTCAAGGATTGGACTGTGCGTTCATTGCCTGGGATTACCGAAGAGGAAAAGACGACAACATCACCATCTTCGAAACGGATAAACCTGTGCTCGCGCTGTGCAATGCGCATCAGTGCGGCTCCCGATTCTCCCTGGGCGCCGGTGCATATCACGAGAATTTTTCCTGGGGGATAGTTGTCAGCATCTCGCACGTCAATGATCGTACCCTTTTTAGCCTTGATGTAACCGAGCTCTTGGGAAAGCGCGACGTTTGATTTCATTGAATAGCCCTCGACGACAACCTTGCGGTCGAATAATTCGGCGAGCGTAATCAATTGCTGGATGCGCGATATTAGGGAGGCAAAGGTTGCCGTGATGATCCTACCCTTGGTGCTTTGAAAAATATCCCGCATGTTGCCGTAGATCGTGGTCTCCGAGGTCGAATGTCCCGTTTGTTGCGAACCGGTCGAATCGGACATCAGCATCAGAACGCCTTCGTGCGATAAGCGGGCGATTTTGGCGTAGTCAGCGGGTTTATCTCCCCAAGGATTGTTATCGAACTTGAAATCAGCCGTATGGCAGATGATGCCGACGGGCGTGCGAATGGCAACGCCGACGGTATCAGGAATGTTGTGATTCACATGGAAGAACTCAACCGTAAAGACGCCGAGCTTGAGCACCGTCTCGGTCGTCACGGTTTCGATTTTAATCGCGCCTAAGTGTTTAAAATCATCTTGGCGTTTCATGATAATGGCGCGGGTCAATGGCATAGCATAAACCGTCGGATTTCCAATTTGCGGGACGATGTAAGGAATGCCGCCGATGTGGTCGTAGTGCGCGTGCGTGATGATGACGCCGCGAATCTTATGCTTATTTTGCTTGAGATAGGTTGCGTCAGGGATGATGTAGTCCACTCCCGGCATATTTTCGTCGGGAAATTGCAATCCTAAATCAACGACGATGATATCGTCGCCATACTCAAGAAACATGGCGTTCCGGCCGACTTCTTCAAGCCCGCCTAAGGGAACGATGCGAAGCACCCCGTCTTTGCCATGGAATTCACGGACTGTCTGCGGCGCGCGAAAAGGAGCGGGCGCGCGGTGCCCGGCGTGCGGGCGCCGCAGCGCGAAGCCGCGCCTTGTTGGGGTTCGTGTTTTCATTCGATTAATATTTTTGCCCTTTCAGCTGGCTCGACCCCGACGTGTTGCGAGGGAGAGACGGCCTACTCCGGCGGCAGACGAGAGTCTGCCAACGATTAATAATAATTAATTGGTATGCCGGGTAGTGAAAACTCGACAGGTCACGTCTAACTACATTTACTTTCAATCATCCACATATGCTTGAGCAAGAAATACTATTCTTGCTCATCTATAGAGTAACTTAAAGTCGAGTTTCTACTACCCGGTATGAGGATTTATTCTCATGTGGGCGAGAGAGGACTCGAACCTCCACGGGGTTGCCCCCACTGGCTCCTGAAGCCAGCGCGTCTGCCAGTTCCGCCACACGCCCTTATTTGTACGTGATAAATCTGCCAGCTTGCCCCGTAGAGAACATCAGTTCTTATACGGGGTTCTCCACCACACGCCCTTATTTGTACGTGATAAATCTGCCAGCTTGCCCCGCGCCAATTCTGTCATTTTATGCTCCAAGTTTTAAGATACGGCGAGCCGCGGGCGTTTCCGCGGGCATGATTCCAGAGTTGTTCTTCGGAATTTGGTGCTGGGTTCCACCACCTCGGCCCCTTGATTATTTAATTTCCTGATACAATCTGTCGATTGAGAAAAACTCTTGCCGGTACGTTTCAGGCTTTGCCAGAAACGAGAACTTATTCGGATCGGACGCAAGTGCAGTATAGAGCGAATCAAAATACCCGTTATACCAATCTTTTTTTGGTTTGAGCTTCCGAAGAGGAGGAACCACGCGGTAGTTCCGATTGCTTTCTATTTCTATCATATTCGGCACAGAAGAGGCAAGCAGGCGCACGGCCGCGCCCTTTAGAATCTTGAACGGCTCATAATCATGTTCGACTTTATCGGCGACGATGTTGGCAATCACAAGCGTGTCGGACTCCGCGTTAATTGTTATATGCCCGAAGGAGGGCGGGATACATATTTTTTCTCCCGGCCCGGCCTCGATTAAATATATCTCGTCAATTTCAGCCGCATTGCTGACATAGCGTTGGATTAGCCAGCGCCCGCGACCCGTTAGCACCTCATACATTTCCGGATATTGAACGCCTCCGGAGCTTAGCTTGTGGTAATGGCCGGCGGTACGAAAATATTCACCTGTCTCGTCCTTAAATCTAATCGTTCCGGCATTAATGGCTGTAATGTCATAGCACAGACCCGTCGCGCGGATACGGCCTCTGTCTTCCGTAAAGCCAACATCGCGGAATACTTTATATATAACAGGCGCCGACGCGGTCGCGCCGTCGGGCATGAAGAGCCGCAAGTCGTCAATGGTACTCGTTATTTCCTTGGTTACCATTACGGAATGCGGGAATACAAGCCCGAGCGATTCATCGAGCCGTAGCGGCAGTCCGCTTGATTTTTCCAGATTCAGCATACCCGGTAGTAGAAACTCGATTTTATTTAACTAGAATGCTTATGCTTGACATCTTATCCCCTGAACGAATTTTCGCGCCACTCGGGAGGAACTCTTGCGCGCCGTAGGCGCGCTATCGAGTTTTCACTACCGGGCATGGCGGTCAGAACACTCGTTTTATTTTTATGTACCAGAGATAGGTTTCCGCAAATCGCTCTGAAGGGAGCACGAGCGTTTTCAGATTGACTCCGCGAATGTTCGGCCTCGTTGCATAGAAGTAAGCGGGGGAATAAAGAAAAATTGTCGGAAAATCTTCAGCGATGATTTTTTGGAACTCTTTGTATTTAGCCTCGACTTCACCGCGATCGGTTGCCCGTCGCGCCTCTTCCAGTAAGGTATCGACTTTGTTCGAGTGGTAAAGGGCGATATTAAGTCCAGGGTCTTTGAGTTGGGATGAGTGCCAGAAGGCAAACGGGTCCGGATCGCGCCCCAGAATTTCTCCGAATATCAGCGCGTCGTATGCCCTTGGCCGAATGACCGTTGATTCCAATTCATTCACCGGCAAAGTTTTAATTTCTACCTCTACCCCGATTTGTCTCCAGTACTCTTTGATGAGATTAGCGGCTTCCGCAAGATCGCGCCAGTCGGAGGTAACAAGCGTAATTTTAAGCGGTACCGGTTTCTCGCCGCGTTTTGCCGATTTTTTTTCGCGAAAGCCGTCCCCGTCAAGATCTTGCCAGCCGGCCTTGGCCAGAGTCGAGCTGGCTTTTTCCAAGTCAAAGTTTGCTGACGGAATATCCGCATTATATCCGAAAGTCCCCGGCGGGATCGGAGAATCAATCTCAATCGCGCCGCCGCCGAGAACTTTCGTGATCAGATCTTTTCGAGGAATGCCCCAAGCCAGCGCCTCGCGAACCGCGCGGTCGGCCAGCGCCGGATGCGTTTCATTCAAGAAAATTGCGAATATTCGAGGAATGCGAATGTTCGAAACCGTGGCGCCAAGATTTTTCACGCGCTCGATGTTTTTCGCCGATACGACGCTGATGCCGTCAATTTCGCCGCCTTGGTAAGCTCTGATCAGCTGTTCCTCGGTGTCGTAGAGCTTGAACTCAATTGTTTCTATGTATGGTCCTTCAAGATGGAAATTTTTTGTTGCCTCAAGCTTGTAGCTTGTGACGACGCCGTCTTTATTTTTTTCGAGACCCAGAAAGCGATATGGCCCCGAACCGATCGGCCGCAGGTTAGCGTCAGCTAACGTCGCCGCCTCCGCCGGAATCCGTTTCCAGATGTGTTGCGGGATAATCGGAAGCGCCAAGTTTTGCAAGAATGGTGAATACGGCTGTTTCAGCACGAACCGCACCTCGTATTCGCCGAGGCGCTCGACGGTCACTCCCTGCCAGTTCGGTCGGAGAGAGCTCTTATAGGCGGGATCCTGTATGGTTTTAACCGTATAGACGACGTCGTCGGCAGTAAGCGTTGCGCCGTCGTGCCAGCGAACATTCTTTTTTAGACGGACGTTGTATGACTTTCCGTCATCGCTGACAGAATAATCTTCGGCGATTCCGGGTTTCAAAGCGCCGTCGGCGTCATAATAAAACAGCGTTGAGAAAATAAGCGCGGTAATATCGCGGTCGGTGTCGTTATTCGAAAGGAAAAGCGGGTTAATCCGTTCCGGCGCGCGCACGACTCCTTCGCGGAAAACCCCGCCGCGCTTCGGCGCATCGCGCGTAACTTTAAACAGTATCATGGAAGCGGCGGTAGAGCCGGAGATAATGGCAAGCGCAACAAAAAATCCCAGCATCGCCCGTTCGCGCCGCCCCAGCACATGCGGAATATAGAGCCAGTCGCGAAACGAGAGCGCGTGGAATGGATTGGCCGGCGCTGGCGTTTTTGTTTCCGGCGGGCTTTCTTTAAATTCTTCGGTGGACATTTACGAAATGATTACGTTCAGCACCGCCGAGGCGGCAAGTAAAATCGTAAGTACAATTGTCGCGCGAAATATGGTTTTCTCGACTCCGCGCTTGGTGCGGTAAATGTTTCCGTCGCCGCCGAAGGCCGTAGAAAGGCCCGAGCCGCGCCGTTGCAGTAAAATCAAGACTACCACCAGTACGGCGAGAACAATTTGGATAATCGGCAGTGCTGGTTTAATAAATGACATAGGTTAGCGATTAGAGTTTAATTTTTTGGTTCATAACAATGAGTTAGCGATGCCGAGGATAATGGAACTTATGAGAGCCACGTTCCAGCCGGAGATTGTAAGCGCGGTTGAATAATAATCAACTAGAAGCAGGAGCGCCAGATTAATCACGATATTGAAGAGTCCGAGAGTGAGCAAGAGGAGCGGGAATGAAATCAGTTTCAGAATCGGCCGCAGGATCGTATGTACCAGCACGATGAAGCCCGCGACCCCCAAGAAGGTTTTAGGATCGCTCGTGACCGTAAACCCCGTTGGGAAATACCACTGGAGGCCATACATCGCCGTGGCCGTTAGCACTAGGCGCAGACCCAGCTTCAGAAGAAAGTGCATCGCTACTTACTCTACTACAGAGGCGGGGGATAGCCAAGAGGCGCTTAGCAATACGCTTTCGGGAACATCCAAAATCCCCAGCGTGTATTTTGGACTCGCCGGTCTGGTCGCTCGTTCCTCTCCGCCTCCGCCAGTTGGCGGATGGCGGAGGGGAGACCATGCCGATTTCGTCGCGCGAGCGCCTGCCTGCCGGCAGGCAGGTTTTCAGGAAAGCCGTCTTCGCTTAGGGTTTTCTTAAAGTAGGAGTTTCTAAAAATTGGGTGGGCTTCGCTTAGGGGTTTTCTTAAGGTAGCGTGTTGTCACGTCTGACGTGGCTGCGCGCTTGATTTAGTTATATAGGGGCATTATTATAGCCGCTGCAGTGACCAAATTTGCTTTATTTAAGCCATATTTTGGTAGAATTATTCCTAGCTATTGACAAGCACTATAGAGTATGCTATACTGTAAGCATAAGATTGAATTGACGGAAATTGGCCGATGGGATCGCAGCTTGAAATATAAATATGAAATGAACTAAAGACTCGAAGGAGAGCGAGACTAACGTTCAATCTGGATGGCATTCATACATTTATCCCGTTACATCCCAGAAAACTCCTGCTTTCATGCAGGAGATGCATGGGAAAGTCTTAGAAAAGATCAATGAAAAACTCCGCACTTTAGTGCGGATGTAACGGGATTTATATGTACCGCTTCGGCGGTTTAAGCCATACCATAGAACGGCTAGGAGAGCTTTCTTCGAATGTGAAATCGAATAAAATTCTCTTAGCTGTTTTTATTTGGCTGACAGCCAAATAAAAACAGCGGAGAAGGATGCCGGTGGCTGCAAATACTATGGCTCGCCGCCATCCTTCTCCTCGCGGCAGAAATGTCGAGGAGACAAATAGCCCTTCGCGGGCATGTATTATCGCCGCGGCGCATGGTGCGCTGGCGGCAGAAAACTTCAAAAGCCCCACATGGGCGGAGGAAACATCCATGGGCGAGCTAATCGAGTCCGCGCTGGGCGTTAAGAAAGTCTTCTGCAGGACTCCGGAGATCGTCGGCCATCGCTATGCGGGTGAGCCCACCGTGTGGGCTAATTCGCAAGGCTGCACGGTCTTCGCGGGCGATTTTCCCGAGGGAGAGAGGTTTATGCCCTCCTCGGTCGAGAAGTTCTGGGTGCGACCCTCACTGGCTGCATTCCTGCTGGTCTCGCTGAACGCGGGGCCAAACGTGACGGCTCGCGGGGTCGACGGGGCTCTGTACGAGCCCCTTCGGGATGATCTGTTCCTTCTCTGGGCTCGTAGCTACGAGCCCGTCCGGCGGGAGCTCTGGAAGTACGACGGCGGCAGGGTGACTGTCGCCGTCTGGCTTAAGACCTCCGAGTGGCTTCGGGTAGCGGCTGAGTGTCGCGCCAAGGACATGAGGATGGTCCAGGGTCTCCAGCGGTAGCCCGCGCATCACGCGCGGCTCAAAGAAAGGAGGTGGTCTTGGGGTGTTATGACCTAACTCGACAATCCGCATAAAGGCGCCGACCGGGTTCGTGTGCTGACTGGCTGGGGGCCTGAAAACGCCCAGCGACCGAGCACTCCTCGAGATGGAGGTCAATCTCATGGGAGGGAAGCGAATAGATGTTCTAACTCGCAACCCTCCCATCCTCAACTGAATTCTTCAGCCAATGGGGTTGGAGGGTTCTAAGAGGTTCGAGTTCTTTGTGGGAGAAGGATAACCACAGCCAACCTTTGTCTCGGCAGGAGCGTGGAGGTTCACCGCAAGGTGAGCACGCCGATGCCATCGACGACATGGTTGGAGCGCTGTGGGCTCGGCGATGGGGGAGATTTAACACTCCGCCCGTAGAGCAGGCGGTCAGCTGGAAACGGCTCCGGCCCCCTTCTCCCTTCTTTTTTCGCCGCGCAAGGCGCGATGAAAGGAGCAAACAATGCTCAAGCTTTAGAGTTTGCTGATTCTCGAAAAAAATCAGCTATGGCAGTGAAGTTGCATACTGCCACCCCATAAGCGGCGTCGGGGGCGCGAGTAATTGCCGACTCGGCCATTGGGAAGATCCTCAACTGGCAAAGAGGCAAGGCGGACAGGGGTCCGCGTCGAGGGGGACGGAGCCGTATCCAAACCCAACCCCAAGCCGTGAGTGTGAAGATCTCGCATTCACGCGGCGGAGGAGAGATGCAATCGCGTCCTCCGCGACTCTTAGCACGGTGGTCAGGAACCGCGCGGGGAGGGGAGTGAATCAGAACCTATGGTTCCTCACTCTCCCCACTTTAACTGAATTCTCGAGTCACCGGGGCTGGAGGGTTCTGAGAGGAGCTGACAAGTGTAGCATCTAAAAAACGATCGTTTTATAGTTGATACACCAATTTTTAACTTTGTTTCGTTGTCGCTATAAAGCTGTTGGTGAGTTGCGATATTTGAGGACGTAGCAATTTCGTCTTTGGCGGTTTATCCGCCATTGGCGGGATGCTCTCTCCTCACGCTATTGCTCCTTTCATCATTGCGCTCATCAATAGCTTCATGGCGATACGAAAAATCCCGCTCCAAAAAATACTTGGCGCGGGATTTTTCTATTTCTACTTTGATTTTTCTTTGATGATCTTCGCCAAAAGAAAAACACCTCGGCCGCTCACGCGCTTTCGCTTGCTCTTTTGCCGCTTCTCCCGTTTTTCTGATTTGTGTATCTGCTCTCGTTTCATTTATGCCAAGCCTACGTCAAATTTATGCTAAGTTTATCATAAGTTTACGCCCAATTCGCGTAAAGTCCGTGCCAAGCATATTCACTATAATACGATCGTAACATAATGACTACGCAGCGTAGTCATTATGTTACGATCGTAAGGTAACGACTACGCTTCGTTTTCGGCTACTTAATTACTTAATTTAAGTTTTATATAAGTTTTATAAACGACTAATTAATTCAGGCTAAACGGAATCGTGAGCGGAGTTGCTGCTCCGCGGTGATGGATTCGACAACTATATAATGCACATACTGGTCGACGTCGAATAGCTCGGCGATGAAATCAATTTCGCGGCGACACTCGTAAGGCCAAACCCAGAGGCTTCTTTGGAGTTGGATTGCCCCAAGATGCTTCATAGTGCCTCTTAGCGCGTCGCGTCCCCGACGCTTTGATTCAGGTATATCAAATGCGATAATACGCCATTTATGATCCCAGCGCAGGCTTTTGGGTAGTTTTATTGTGTCGGGTTTAAGGATTAGGGCTTTTCGTTTTCCCTCCTCTGTTAGTTTAAGTCGTGCGATACCTCCCGATTCACTGTAGCGAATAAGACGCTTTTGACGAAGAAATGCAACTTGATTGCGCAGGCGATATCGAGCAGATCTTGAAGCGACGGGGCGATGGATAAGTTGTGCCAGCCGCCGCGAAGAAGCATGAGATGCGCTTATTGCATATATAAGCTCCACGCCCTCAAACAAAGCTTCGAGTATGGATTTAGCGTATTCCGGAAAGCGAGGCATATTGGGAGTTAGGGTGTAACCACTATAATACGATCGTACCATAGTGGCTACGGGGTGGGAAATGATGCGTGTAATAATGCGTGTGATGGTATATATATGTGTTAGAGTTGCTTTTATTTAAGAATAGATTTGCGCCTAAGCAGGTGGTGGTAGGCGCGGGCAAATCTGTGGGATTCGTCGCGGAGGCGTTGCAGGAAATACATCACGGGCGGGGGGAGCGATTTTACCGCGATGGGTGTGCTGCGGCCGGCAATATACAAAAGGTCTTCAGCTTGGCCGCCGCCCGAGGGGGCGCGTGAGAATAATTTTCTGGGGGGTTTTGAAAGGGCGGCTATGCTGATTTGGCGGAAGCGTTTTTGGTTAAGCACGGCGAGCGCGGCCGAGAGTTGGGGTTTCCCGCCGTCTATCACTACAACATTTGGATATTCCCATTCTTGGTGCGCCAGACGCCTAGATAGCGCTTCGCGAATCGACGCCACGTCGTTCGCGCCCGCAACGGTTTTAATTTTGAATTTGCGGTACTGCGATTTGTCCGGTTTTCCATCGTAAAAGACTATCATCGAGGCGGCGGTGTCTTTTCCTGAAATATTGGCGATGTCGTAGGCTTCAACGCGTCGAAGCGGTGTTGCTGCGGCAAATATATTTTGCAGTACGCGCTCGATTTTGTGATAGGGAGTCTCGGCTCGTTTAGGGAGCGCCACGCCCCGGTGCGCCGCGAGCGATTCCAGGCCGTAGACTTGGTCGCGCAGTTTAGCGGCTTTTTCGAACTCTTGGCGTTTAGCGGATGCTCGCATTTCGCGCGTAAGCTCTTTCAAGAGCGTTCTTTTTTTACCGGAAAGAATAAGGGTAATCGCATTGATGTGTTTTTGATATGTTTTTCTTTCGTAGTCGGTAACAATTCGCCCTTTTTCGCAGCAGTATCCGGGATCGCGGCCGATTTGAGCATTCAGGCAACGGCCATTGTGGGGTTTTTTGCAGGTGCAATAGGGGAAAACCCTTCGTAGCATTTTTAATGCTTGGTGGATTAATCCTGACTCGACGAATGGGCCGATGTATTTTGTCGGCTGCCCAATGCGATTGGGCGAGCCCCGTCTCGCCTTTAGGGGTGAGACGGGTTGATGCGTAAAATAGAATCTTGAAAATTTTTCATTTGTCAGAGCGATATAGGTATAACTCTTGTCATCGCGCATCAGGATATTATATTTGGGGCGCCAGCGCTTTATTAATTCAGCTTCTTTTATTAGCGCCTCAATCTCGGATTTCATAACGATAAACTCAAGCTGCGTGGCTTCGCGCCGCAGTTCCTCGACTTTCCATCCCGGATTTTTCTTAAAATATGAAGACACCCGCTTTTTCAGGTTGGCGGCCTTGCCGACATAAAGAGGCGATTTTTGTTTCCGGAAAATATAGACGCCGGGGTTTGTGGGGATTTTTTTAGGCCTTTTGAATATCATGTTGACGCTATAATAATGAGTAATCTTAAGCCTTACTTAAGCAACCTTACAAAAATAATGAGAATATCATCATTAAACAACATCCTTGCTATTATAATACGCTATAGCGTGGAATGATAGCAAGGATGTTAATACTATAATACTAAGAATATTCAACGTCCGCCCCCATAATTTTACGCTTTGTCTTGGGTCATTGATTTCTATTGACATCGGGGGTAGAATGGTAAGCTCATGGCGCAAAAATTCTCCCAAAGAAAAATTCGTCGACAGACCAAAGTTGGGGATGCGATCTTAATTCGCGGGGCGCGCGTGCACCCCGTACCATCGCCGAGACGGCGATCTGCGAGGCAGGCAGCCTCCATATCTAGTGTTATCCGAGTTAGAGGCGCACGAGTACATAATCTAAAAAACATAGATGTTGATATCCCTAAGAATAAACTGGTTGTTATCACCGGTCTCTCTGGTTCGGGAAAATCCTCTTTGGCGTTTGACACAATTTACGCCGAAGCGGAACGGCGATACGTGGAATCGCTCTCGGCATACGCCCGCCAATTCTTGGGAGTTTCAGACAAGCCCGACGTCGATTCAATCGAGGGGCTTTCGCCCGCCATTGCAATTGACCAAAGAAGCGTGCCGCGAAATCCTCGCTCAACCGTCGGCACTATCACCGAAATCTACGACTATCTGCGGATTCTATTCGCAAGAATAGGAAAGCCTCATTGCCCGAATTGCGGCAAACCGATCGGCCGTCAAACGGTGGGCCAGATCGTGGATCATATCTTAAGAAACAAGAAGGGCGCCGAAATTCAAATCTTGGGACCGCTGGTTAGCGGCAAGAAAGGCGAGCATCATGGGATTTTAGAGGAAGTTGAAAGAGCCGGGTTTATTCGGGTGCGGATTGACGGGGTGGTGCATCGCTTGGAAGAGGCGCTGGAGCTCGCTCTCGATAAAAAGAAAAAGCATTCAATTGAGGTGGTGGTTGACCGCGTTGAGGTTGGGAAAGACCTCGAGCACTCGTGGGTCGCCGATTTGGTGGAAAAGACTATCAAAATCAGGAATGGGATCGCGGTAATCTCGAATCCCGCACGAATACCATCACGAATAATCCCGAATGAAAATAATAAATCAATTCGCGATGATTCGGGCACTAATTCGGGCGAGATTCGCGACGAAGTTTTTTCGGAGCATTTCGCCTGCGCCGAGTGCGGGATAAATTTACCGGAAATTGAACCGCGCACTTTTTCATTTAATAGTCCTTACGGCGCCTGTCCGACTTGCACCGGGCTTGGTTCCACGCTCGAGGTTGATGAGAAACTGGTGTTTCCGAATTCAAAATTGACTTTAGCCGAAGGCGCTATTGCACCGTGGTCGCATGCCTCGCACCGCGTGGGGCGGCAGTCGTGGTACTGGTGGATGCTTGAAGATATTTCGACGCGTTTTAAATTTTCATTGAATAAACCCGTCGCCGAACTTCCGAAGGCGGTGTTAAATCTTGTTCTTTACGGCGAGGTGAGTAGCTCGGACGAGGAGCGGGACGGCAAGTTTGAGGGAGTAGTGCCGAATCTCAAGCGCCGCTGGAAGGAGACGGATTCCGAATGGACGCGCGCGGAGATCGAAAAATACATGGCAGTGCGGCAATGCCCGAGTTGTCGCGGCCAACGGCTAAAAAAAGAAGCCCTAGGCGTTACCATCGACGGTAAACATATAGCAGAGGTATCGAGCGCCACAGTTCGCGAGGCTATCACATTTTTTAATGCGTTGCCCAAAGCTCTCAAAACATCCGAAGCGGCGGTGGCGCTCCCACTCGTTAGAGAAATTCTGAAACGCCTCTCGTTCCTGATGAACGTGGGGCTCCATTATCTCACGCTTTCTCGCGAATCCACGACGCTCGCCGGCGGCGAGGCACAAAGGATTCGTTTGGCGACCCAGATCGGCTCGCGACTCACCGGTGTCATTTATGTGCTTGATGAGCCGTCTGTTGGATTACATGCTCGCGATCATCACATGCTGATTCAGACGATTAAGGAACTTCGTGATTTGGGAAACACCGTGATCGTAGTCGAACACGATAGAGAGACGATGCGCGAAGCCGATTGGATTATTGATTTGGGCCCCGGCGCGGGGAAGCACGGAGGCGAGGTGATTTTTTCAGGCGACGCGAAATCACTTTGGAAAGCGAAGACGCTGACGGCGGATTATCTTGCCGGAAGAGCAGAGGTTCGCATCCGGCACGGCGCGGAGCGCGGCGGGAACGGAAAATTCATCGAAGTTCGCGGAGCGCGCGAGCACAATTTGAAAAATATCAACATCAAAATCCCGTTAGGGAAGTTTGTTGCGGTTGCGGGGCCTTCCGGTTCTGGCAAATCCACCTTGATTAATGACATTCTCGCCAAGGCCTTGCTTCTCAAATTTTACAAGGCGCATGTGATTCCGGGTTCTCACGATGAGATTCGCGGCACCAAAAATCTCGACAAAGTTGTGGTGGTGGACCAGTCGCCGATAGGCCGCACGCCGCGGTCAAATCCGGCAACTTACACGGGCGTTTTCGGCTTGATCCGCGATATTTTCGCAGGGACCAATGAGGCGCGGGTGCGCGGGTATGGGCCTGGGCGGTTTTCTTTCAACGTCAAAGGAGGACGATGCGAAGTTTGCGAAGGGCAGGGAGTGAAGAAAATTGAGATGTATTTTTTGCCCGACGTTTATGTCGAGTGCGAAGAATGCCGCGGGACGCGCTACAACAAAGAGGCGCTGGAAATTGAGTATGACGGCAAAAATATCGCCAAAGTTTTAGATATCACCGTTGAGGAGGCGATGAAGTTTTTTGAAAAAATTCCGCAGATAAAACAAAAACTGAAGACGCTATCGGAAGTTGGGCTTTCGTATATCAAGCTGGGCCAGCCAGCGACAACTTTATCCGGCGGTGAGGCACAGCGGATTAAACTGGCGACGGAACTATCGCGCCGCGATACGGGAAAAACTCTTTACATTCTTGACGAGCCGACAACGGGGCTCCACTTTGATGACATAAAAAAACTGCTTACGGTTCTCCATGCGCTTGTCGAAAGGGGCAATACCGTGCTTGTGATCGAGCATAATTTAGATGTGATAAGGAATTCAGATTGGGTCATTGACTTGGGCCCCGAGGGCGGCGCCGCCGGCGGAGCAATCGTCGCCGAAGGGACAGTGAAGGATATCATCGCCGAGAAAAAATCTCATACCGGGGTTTGGTTGAAGAAAATTAGATAATTCTTCATACTCTTTGGTTAAATGGCTTATATAAGCTGATATTTCAGTTTTTCGAAAACAAATCATTGACAATGTTAAGATTGCATGCTAGTATGTTTCTGCCATGAAATGTGGTCTGTTGCGGAGGCTATGAGCCTAGTCTTCGCGGGATGAACAGAGGCTGCCTGACCAACGCCATTCTCACGGGCAGGTTGGGTTAGAGGTAGGGTTCTTTAAACTTAATTTAGTCTCTAGTTTGGTTTGGAGCAGCAGGGCCGAGTCAACGGAGGCCACAAAAAAGTGGCAACAAGTGACTCACGAGAATAGGGTTGCGGAAGATGTCCCACCTAACCGTGGCGGCGGCGAAAAGCTAGCGCGCCTTGCTTGCGAGCACGTACCCAATCGTGTTTCCCAAGTTGAGGGCCTGTAAGAGTTTTCTCCAAAGCTATTCGGGCATTGGACACAGCACTACGCAATTTCTCGGAAAAGGCTCGCGCCGAAATGAGCTGGGGAAAGCGGAGGCTATCTGGAAGATGATGGCAATAAGCGCCCCCGTATCAGAGTGATCCTTCTCTCCCGACCTCACCGTGGCCAGCGTCAAGGCCATTCGGGATTGCGGGGATATCGCTGGAATGTAAACAGGCTCGCCTGAAGAAGGCACGGCACTGCGGTCAACTTGCCCCTCTACGACTTTTAAATCGTAGAGGGATATTTATTAATTTCATAGATTTAAGTTTACAGAAATAAATTAACAATATTGATGAACAATCGGCGACCCTTGACGCAAACACCGTGAGCGATTACAATTAGCACTCGAAGTACTTAATTGCTAATCGCGATGCTAATATACTAATTCATACTAATTATACGAATAACGTTTACCGCGATTAGTATTATTAGTATGCATTCGTATATTGGAATCGCATTAATCTTATGAACATCAAACCCCTAGGCGATCGGGTTCTGATTGAGCCCTCGTCCGATACAAAAGAAGGCAAGTTAAAGTCCGGTCTCTATCTGCCCGAAACCGCCTCCAAAGAACGGCCGGAGATGGGCAAAGTTATTGCGGTTGGTCCCGGCAAGGTTGATGACAACGGAAAGCTCCGTGCAGTCGGCGTGAAGAAGGGCGATGTCGTTCTCTTTACTAAGTATGGCCCGAATGAAATCAAGATCGACGGCAAAGAGTATTTGATCGCGAGAGAGGAAGATATTATTGGGATCATTGAATGATCGCGCAAATTCTAATTCTTAATTTCTAATTTCTAAACAAATTCTAAATTCAAAACTCAAATCATCAAACATTTAGGATTTAGAGTTTAGTGCTTAGAATTTAAAACTGTTATGGCTAAACAAATTTTATTCCACGAAAAAGCTCGTGAATCATTGAAAAGAGGCGTCGATATGCTGGCAAACGCCGTGAAAGTGACGCTTGGGCCTAAGGGTCGGAATGTTATTTTAGACAAAGGTTACGGCGCGCCTACGATTACGAACGACGGCGTCACTATCGCCAAAGACGTTGAGCTTGATGATAAGTTTGAAAATCTGGGCGCGCAGATTATGAAGCAGGCGGCCGAAAAAACTAATGACGTGGCGGGCGACGGAACGACGACAGCTACGATTCTTGCGCAGATTATGGTTGGAGAGGGAATGCGTTTTGTTAAAGAGGGGATTAATCCTATGGGTGTTCGCACGGGAATTGAGTTCGCGACCAATAAAGTCGCGGATGCGCTGGCGGAGATGGCAAAACCCGTGAAATCCACCGAAGAGATTGCGCAGGTGGCGACGATTGCGGCGGAATCAAGCGAACTGGGGAAAATAATCGCCGAAGCCATCAACAAAGTCGGCAAGGACGGAGCGATTACCGTTGAAGAATCCCAAGGGACTGGCATTGAAAAAGAGATTGTCGAAGGGCTGCAGTTTGATCGCGGGTACGTTTCGCCCTATATGGTGACGAACGCCGAAAGGATGGAGGCGGCGATAGAAAACGCGCCGATTCTGATTACTGACAAGAAAATCTCCTCAATTCACGACATTCTGCCGCTCTTGGAAAAACTCGCAAAAACCGGACAGAAGGAGCTGGTAATTATCGCGGACGACGTGGATGGCGAGGCGCTGGCTACGCTTGTGGTAAACAAGCTCCGTGGCGCGTTCCACGCGCTAGCGTTAAAAGCTCCCGGATTCGGCGACCGCAGAAAAGAGATGCTGGAAGATATTGCGGCGGTTACCGGAGGCACCGTAGTTTCGGAAGACCTCGGAATCAAATTTGAGAATGTTGAACTTTCTATGCTGGGGTCAGCCCGGCGCGTTGTTGCCAGCAAGGAAAACACCACTATCGTTGGCGGCAAGGGCAAGAAGGCCGAAATTGAAAAGCGCGTGAAGCAAATAAAACATCAGATCGAGGAGACAAAATCGGAGTTTGACCGCGAAAAACTTGAAGAGCGCCTCGCAAAACTTTCCGGCGGCGTGGCGGTGCTTAAGATCGGCGCGGCGACCGAAACAGAAATGAAATATCTTAAATTGAAAGTTGAGGACGCGGTGAACGCGACCAAGGCGGCGGTGGCGGAGGGTATCGTTGCCGGAGGAGGATCGGCGCTTATTAAAGCCGGCGTACACGCGCTTTCAAAAAAGGCGGGAGCATCACCCGATAAGGCGGTAACGCAGTCGTCGGCAGAACTCGAAGCGGGATATAAGATTGTGCGAACAGCGCTGGAAGAGCCGCTGCGCCAAATTATTAGGAATACCGGCAGAACCGACGAGAACGAAATTGTCGCTGAAATCACTTCGAAGTTTGAAACTAACCCGAACTCCAATATCGGATATGACGCGGTTTCAGGCCAAGTTGTCGCCGATATGGTAAAGGCCGGGATAATTGACCCGGTGAAGGTTACTCGCTCCGCGATTCTTAACGCTGCTTCAGTGGCCGCGATGCTTCTAACGACCGAGGTTGCGGTCGCGGATCTTCCCAAGAAAGATGGGCTTGCTATGCCCGGCGGCGGAGGAATGGGAATGTCCGGCGATTACTAAGCACTAGGTTTTAGACACCGGCCTTTGCAATATGGAGGCCGAACGTGTATTATCAAAAGCACTATGCCGGGTAGTGAAAACTCGACATGGATAAAACTATGATATCAATCTTGAAGCAAGTATTGGTAAAGAATAAGGTCGAGAGTAAAACTATGGACGTAAATCAATAACAGTCGAGTTTCTACTACCCGGTATGACAATTCTATATTTTATTTTAGGCGCAATCGCGATTTTGGTTGTTTGGCTTATCTGGGCCTATAACAGTTTGGTGCTGGCGCGGAATCGGTCTGACGAGTCCTGGTCTGACATCAATGTTCAGTTGAAACGCCGGCACGATTTAATTCCAAACGTTATAGAAACGGTGAAGGGTTACGCCACGCACGAGAAAGGGGTTTTCGAGAGCGTGACCAACGCCCGCTCGCGCGCCATGGGAGCAAAAGATCCCAAGTCGTTGGGAGAAGCGGAGAACATGCTCTCGAATACGTTAAAAACATTGTTCGCCGTGGCGGAGGCGTACCCCGACCTCAAGGCCAACGCGAATTTTCTGGATCTGCAGCGCGAGTTGGCAGATACCGAAAATAAAATTCAGGCGGCGCGCAGGTTTTACAATTCAAACGTGCTGGTCCTAAACACCAAGATCGATTCGTTCCCTACGAACACCGTTGCCGGTGCTTTCGGTTTTGGCAAAAAGGACTTCTTTCAAATTGAGGAAGGCGAGAAAGTGCTGCCGCAGGTGAAGTTCTAAGGATTGGGTCAAGATGTCGGGTTGCGGGCCGATATTCACCCCGTTACAATCGGAACCCCGTCCCTTCAGAGCGAGGGGAGGTGGCATCAAAAAAGCTCAAATGAAAGCCCCGGCATTTAGGCTGGGTTGTAATGGGGTTCACAGTTTGTTCGCGAGAGCGACTTGACACGGTTTTGCCGGCGAGTACACTGGAGTCAGTAATCATTCTCTTCATATTGAAGAGAAGGGATACAGAAAATTACTTAAATAAGTTGATCGTTTTGCGAAATCGTTAAGTCATCGCAAAAACTGACGCAAACCCTATAGAGACAGGGGCATTTTGTGTGGTGTTTATTTTTGCGTTTGTAGGTTTTTCAAGCCAGCCCGTAGGCCTTCGAACTATATCCTTTAACCCGGTTTTCTTTTGGGGCGTTTCCGTCCTTAATCGCATTCCGTACTATTTTTAACCATTAAGGGGAAGCCATATGCCGGGTAGTGAAACTTCGAAGGTGAAGCATCGAAGCTTTCTTTATAGAACATGGTTCGTGTAACGGGACAAAATGCGCGTATGACAAATATACTACCTATTTAATTCGAAGTTCTACTACCCGGTATGCCGGGTAGTGAAAACTCGATAGCGCGCCTATGGCGCGCAAGAGTTTCTCCCAAGTAGCGTTAGATTCTGATATTGGATAAGGTGTCAAGTATAAGCATTAGAGTTAAATAAAATCGAGTTTCTACTACCCCGGTATGCAAAAAATGCCCAAAAAGTATTTTTCGAAATATCGCAAGCCTTTTATTGAACTGCCGCTGCTTTCCGAGGTGCAGTTGAACTCTTATAACTGGTTTTTTAAAAAGGGATTGCGCGAGCTCTTTAATGAAATTTCTCCGCTGCACGATTACACCAATAAAGAGCTTTCGCTTGAGTTTCTCGAATACTATTTAGACGAACCGAAATATCCTGAAGCCGAGGCTAAAAATCACAACCTCTCTTACGAGGCGGCACTCCGCGTGCGCGCCAAATTGACGAATAAGCGCACCGGTGAAATCAAGGAGCAGGAAATTTATCTCGGAGATTTTCCGCTGATGACGCCCCGAGGGACGTTTATCGTGAACGGCGTGGAGCGCGTCGTGGTTTCCCAGCTTATCCGTTCGTCGGGCGTATATTTCACCATGAATCAAACCCGCGGCCGGAAACTCTACGGCGCCAAGATTATACCGAACCGCGGCGCCTGGCTTGAATTCGAAACGGAAACGGATGGGACAATTGTGGCTAAAATCGACCGCCGCCGAAAAATTCCGGTGACGTCGATTCTCCGTATTTTCGGGCTGGAAAGCAGTGACGCCATTGGCGATGAATTTCGCGGAATTGACGCCGGCGAGATCAGCTACATCAAGAAAACTCTCGAAAAAGATCCCGCCGTCACCGTTGACCAGGCCTTTATCGAGGTTTATAAGCGCATTCGCCCGGGAGATCTTGCAACCGTTGATAACGCAAAAAATCTTATTAAGGCGCTGTTTTCTTTCGAGCGTTACGACCTGGCGGAAGTCGGCCGGTATAAGTTTAACCAGCGCTTAGGCCTTTCGCGGGATCCCCAAAAAGACGAATCCAGAGTGTTGGCGCTAGAAGATTTAGTGGCGGTTGTCCGCGAGATTATCCGCCTGAATAACGTGGGAGACGCCGCGCCGGATGATATTGACGCGCTGGGGAATCGCAGAGTACGCGGTGTCGGAGAGCTTTTGCAGCAAAAACTCCGCGTGGGCACTGCGCGCATGGCGCGAATTGTCCGCGACCGCATGTCAACGCTCGACATTTATACGTTGACACCGGCCCAGCTTATTAACGCCCGGCCCTTCATGGCTTCGCTGAAGGAATTTTTTACGTCCTCCCAGCTTTCGCAGTTCATGGATCAAATCAATCCGCTTTCGGAGCTGGAACACGAGCGGAGACTCTCGGCCTTGGGACCCGGAGGGCTTGCCAGGGAGCGCGCCGGTTTTGAAGTCCGCGATGTGCATACGACTCATTACGGGCGCATTTGCCCGATCGAGACTCCCGAAGGTCCCAACATCGGCCTCGTGGGGCATCTCGCCGGCTACGCTCGCATCAATGAACTCGGTTTGATTGAAACGCCTTATGTCAAAGTGGAGAACGGACGCGCAACGGCGGAGGTGACTTACATGAACGCTTCGCTGGAGGCTCAATTCGTCATCGCGCACGCAAGCACCGCGCTTGACCAGGAGGCAAGAATTATAGGCGAGCGCGTGGAAGCGCGCATCGCGGGTCAGCCGACGCTGGTGGAGCGGGAGCGTGTCAATTACATGGATGTCTCGCCCCAGCAGGCGATTTCAATCGCAACCAGTCTGATTCCGTTTCTTGAGCACGACGATGCCAACCGCGCCATGATGGGTTCGAACATGCAGCGCCAAGCCGTGCCGCTCGCCAAAGCCGAATTGCCGGTGGTCTCCACCGGTATCGAAGTGCGAGCCGCTAGGGACTCTGGCCGGGTCCTGCTCGCCGAAGAGGACGGTGCAATCGCCGAAGTGGACGCGACGCATATAGTTTTTAGAAGCGCCAAGACCGGTAAAGCAAAAACATATTCCCTGAATACTTTTATGCGGACGAACCAGGGGACGACGGTGCGTCAGAAGGTGCGCGTGTCCAAGGGTATGGAGGTTAAGAAAAACGATGTTCTGGCTGACAGTTCATCAACCGATCACGGCGAATTGGCGCTCGGGAAAAATTTGATTGTGGCCTTCCTTTCCTGGTCCGGATTCAATTATGAAGATGCGATCATCATCAATGAAAAACTTGTTCGCGAGGATACCTTTACCTCAATTCACACCGAGGATTATTCGGTCGCGGTACGCGATACTAAACTCGGCCCCGAGGTGACCTCTGCGGATATTACGAATGTCAGCGAGGCGGCACTTCGCAATTTAGATGAGTCGGGGGTGGTGCGCATCGGAGCGGAAGTGCGCTCCGGGGATATTTTAGTCGGGAAGATCACCCCGAAGGGCGAGGCCGACTTAACGCCTGAAGAACGACTGCTTCGCGCGATTTTCGGCGAGAAAGCAAAAGACGTAAAAGACACTTCGTTGCGTCTTCCGCATGGCAAGCGCGGCCGCGTCGTCGGCATTCGTGAGTTCTCGCGCGAGCGCGGGGACAAACTTGAATCGGGCGTCATCAAACAAGTGCAGGTGGAAGTGGCGCAACTGCGGAAGATTTCCGTAGGGGACAAATTAGCCGGACGTCACGGCAACAAGGGCGTTATCGCGCGGGTGCTCTCGGAAGAGGATATGCCGCACCTGGCTGATGGGACGCCGGTGGACATCATTCTGAATCCGTTGGGCGTGGCTTCGCGCATGAATATCGGGCAGATTTTGGAAACACATCTTGGCTGGGCTGGAAAAGTTTTAGGATACCAAGCTATCACTCCCGCTCTTTCCGGAGTCACGGAAGAGGAGATCAAGGCCGAATTAGTCAAGGCCGGGCTGCCGGAAAACGGAAAAATTGAACTTCTTGACGGACGGACCGGTGAACGCTTCGCCCAGAAAGTGACGGTGGGTTTAATTTATATGCTGAAACTGAACCATTTGGTGGAGGACAAGATCCATATGCGCTCGATCGGCCCGTATTCATTGATTACCCAGCAACCGTTGGGCGGCAAGGCGCAGTTCGGCGGGCAGAGGTTCGGCGAAATGGAGGTCTGGGCGCTGGAAGGATACGGCTCGGCTTACACCTTGCAGGAGATGCTAACGATTAAATCCGATGATGTGCAGGGGCGTTCGGCGACATACGAAGCCATCATCAACGGCGAAAAGATTCAGGCGCCGAACTTGCCCGCCTCCTTTCACGTATTGGTGAATGAATTGAAGGGTCTGGGGCTTGATGTGGAACTGGTCGAGAAAAAAGAGGAATTGCTTATCGGAGAGAAGAACGACGTACCAGCAGAAGCGCCGGTGAATATGCGTATCGCGGCAAAATAATATGAACACCATGGAAACACGGATCCGCGATTTTGAGGCCATGAGTTTGAAGCTTGCTTCGCCAGACAAAATTCTTTCGTGGTCGCACGGCGAGGTAACAAAACCCGAAACCATCAACTACCGAACGACCCGCGCCGAGCGCGACGGCCTTTTTGACGAGCGGATTTTCGGGCCGGCTAAGGACTGGGAATGCTACTGCGGCAAATACCGCCGTATCCGCTACAAAGGAATCGTCTGCGACAAGTGCGGGGTTGAGGTCACGCGTTCTATAGTCCGCCGCGAACGGATGGGCCACATTAAACTGGCAGCGCCCGTTTCGCATATCTGGTTTCTGCGGGGCGTCCCCTCGAAGATCGGGATAGTTCTCGACATGTCGGTGTCCGATCTTGAAAAGGTAATTTACTTTGCCGGCTACATTATTACGGACATTGATACTAAAGCGCAGGCGGAGGCGCTCGGGGAACTTGAACGCGAGTTTAAGGTAAAATCAAAGAAAGCGGACAAGAACGAATTGGCGCGTCTGAAAGAAGCCAGGGACCGGGCGCGCGAGGAGCTCCGCTCTCTTCTGCCGCTCTCCGTCATTTCGGAAGTGGAGTATCACCGGCTGTCATTGAAGTACGGAAACGTGTTTTCCGCTGAAATCGGCTCGGAAGCTCTGCGGCGAATTGCCGAGCGAACGGATTTGGCGGCGCTCGAGAAAAGACTGTCCGCGGGACTTATCGACGCCTCGCCCGTGCTCACTAAAAAGATTTTAAAGCGTTTGAAGGTGATCCGCGGGATGATCCGATCCGGTCTTCGCCCGGAGTGGATGTTTTTGACGGTGATTCCGGTGATCCCGCCGGATTTGCGTCCGATGGTGCAACTTGACGGAGGAAGATACGCTTCATCCGATCTCAATGACTTATACCGCCGCGTTATCAACCGCAATAATCGTCTGAAGAAACTTTTCGAATTAAAGGCGCCGGAGGTCATCACCAGAAACGAGAAACGCATGTTGCAGGAGGCTGTTGATGCGCTGATTGACAATTCGATTCGTCGCGGGCAGAGCCCCGTAGCCTCCCAGGCCCAGCGGAGACCCCTTCGGTCGCTTGCGGATATGCTGAAGGGCAAGCAGGGACGCTTCCGCCAGAATCTCTTGGGCAAGCGCGTCGATTACTCCGGGCGGTCAGTGATTGTAGTCGGCCCGACGTTGAAACTCCATCAGTGCGGATTGCCGAAGAAGATGGCGCTTGAGCTTTTCAAGCCATTCGTGATCCGGCGTCTGTTGGAACTTGAGATTGCGCATAATATCAAGGGTGCCGGCAAACTGATTGAGGAGCGGCCGCCGGAGGTATGGGCGATTCTTGAGGAGGTTATCCATGGAAAACATGTGCTTCTAAATCGCGCGCCAACCCTGCATCGTTTGGGCATTCAGGCATTTCAGCCGGTATTGATCGAGGGCGATGCAATTCAGATTCATCCGCTGGTTTGCCGCGCGTTTAACGCGGATTTCGATGGGGACCAAATGGCGGTGCACGTGCCGCTTTCGGATGAGGCACAGACCGAGGCGCGCGAGATTATGCTCTCTTCGAGAAATCTCTTAAAGCCGGCTACCGGTACGCCCATCGTGCATCATGACAAAGACATGGTGTTGGGCTGTTTCTTCGCGACACTCATTGAGAAAGGCGCCAACGGCGAGGGGAAAATATTCTCCTCCCCGGAGGAGGCGGTATTGGCATACGATTTCGGCGCGGTGGCTTTAGGGGCTCTCGTTAAAGTGTTGATGCCGGTTGAGAAAATCTACGGCTTGGAGATTGATAAGAAAGCACACCCGAAGTCCCAGGAACTTCTTGAAACCACCGTTGGGCGGATTCTCTTCAATCGCGTTCTGCCCCCGGGACACGCTTTCATCAATCGCGAATTGGTGATGAAGGTTTTGGAAGAGCTGGTCTCCGTAATCATCAAGCAGTACGGCGTCGATGAATCGCCAGAAATTCTCGATCGGCTGAAGCAATTCGGATTTGAGTTTGCCACCAAGTCCGGAATTTCTTGGGGTATGGACGACTTGCGCGTGCCGGAAGAGAAGAAAGAACTGATAGCAAAAGCTAAAATCGAAGTGGCGGAGATCGACAAGCAGTACCAAGCGGGCCTCCTGACAGACAGGGAGCGTTATGAACGGGTGGTTGAGGTTTGGCGCGATATCATGGATAAAATTAAAGTCTTGGTTCCCCAAACTCTCGATCCCAACAGCCCTCCCGCCCTTATGCTGATATCGAAAGCCAGGGGTTCGCTTGATGCGTTTATGCAAATGGCAGGAATGAAAGGGCTTGTAAAAAATCCATCAGGGCGCATTATCGAGCTTCCGATTATCTCTTCATATAAAGAAGGATTGAATGTGCTTGAGTACTTTATCGCGACGCACGGCGCGCGCAAAGGCACCGCAGATACAGCGCTTCGGACAGCCCACGCCGGATACCTCACGCGGCGTCTGGTTGACGTCTCGCAGGATCTTGTGATTGCCGATGAAGATTGTAAGACCAAAAAGGGCGTAACTCTGTCTCGCGCCGATTCGGAGGAGATCAATCGGTCTTTGGCGCTTCGCGTTTTCTCACGGCCTTTGGCGGAAGACGTAAAAGGCAAAAACGGAAAAGTCGTCGCCAAGGCCGGAACACTGATTGATGAGGATCTAGCTCGCGCGATCGATGCATCTGAAGTTGTCACGGTGGTCGTTCGTTCGCCGATTACCTGCCGGAGTCTCCGCGGCATCTGCCAAAAGTGCTACGGCTATGATCTTGGGAGGAACGCGGTGGTCAATATCGGCGAGGCGGTCGGGATCATCGCGGCACAGGCCATCGGCGAACCGGGAACGCAGCTTACCATGCGAACATTCCACGTCGGCGGCGTGGTCGGCGCCGGCGACATCACGCTGGGGCTTCCGCGAGTGGACGAGGTTTTTGAGGCGCGCCCGCCGCATGGACGTGCGATTGTTTCGGATGTCTCCGGCGTTGTTGAAGATATCACCGAGGCGAACCGTGAACGCGTTATTCGGATAGGCATCATGCCCGAAGATGATTTGGGAAAGAAAAAATCTAAGAAAAAAGGTAAAAATGTTCTGCAGGACACTAAAGAATTTCGCGTGCCGTCGAATGTAAGTCTTCTAATAGCGAAAGGGAGCGTCATTAAACGCGGTGACATTCTGACGGAGGGCCACGCCGATCTCAAAGAATTGTTTAAGTACGCGGGCGCGGTGGTAACCCAGAACTACATTCTAAAAGAAATTCAAACAATTTATTCGCTGCAGGGGGCGCCGATTCATGATAAGCACATTGAAGTGATCGTGCGGCAGATGTTTTCCAGAGTGCGCATCAAAGAGCCCGGCGATACAAGTTTTACCGCCGGCGAAATCGCCGAGAAGTCGCGTTTTCGCGAGGAGAATTATTTGGCGGAAAAATCAAAAAAAACTCCGGCTACCGCCGTCCAGCTGCTCTTGGGGATTACAAAAGTCGCTCTTACAACCGAGAGTTTTCTTTCGGCCGCCTCCTTCCAGGAAACCACGAGAGTCCTTATTAACGCCGCGGTGGAAGGCAAGCGAGACACCCTGCGTGGTCTCAAAGAGAATGTTATCATCGGCCGATTAATTCCGGCGGGCACCGGATATCAGCATCGGAAAAGAGGCGCCGGCGCTTCTCTCATGGCAGAGAAGTTAAAAAGGGCGTCTAGCGTTAATCTCTAGCGGGGTTTACCCCGTTAGAGATTCAGCCAAGTCTTTCTTGATAAAAGAATGTAAGGCGAAGCCGAGCTAAGCTCGGCGAAGCCCCGCCTGCCATCTGCCTGTCGCCCGAACTTAGGAAATTTCCGGTAATATGTTTTATCTCCCGTACCGCTTGCGAAACTCGAGAGAAAGGCTTATGGCGGGCAGGCCCATTCGCACTCATTCTCTGGGATTTAGAAAGACTACCTTAAAACCTCTAACGGGGTTTATGCAAGAATCACGAAAGCTCCGCCGCGTCTGACGCGGCGGAGCTTTCTTTGTGTCATGCGGTCGCTTTAACGGGTCATGCTCTTTCAAGAGAAGCGGAGTTGGTGGTAAAATGAAATGGATCGATTGATTCTATTTTTATTGCCGAGTATGCCGAAGAAAAAGAGTAAGCGTGAGCGGGAACGAAATCGCGAAAAAATAAAATCACCGAGGCGCTGGCATGATGACCTTTTGCCGGAGACTAAAAAGAGCGTACTGGCCCTCGCTTTTTTTGTGGGCGCGGCGATCACGGTGCTTGCTTATTTAGGCCAGGCAGGGACACTCGGCAAGTATCTTTATAGCGGCTTAAACTTAATGTTGGGGAACGGTTATTTTCTGGCGACAGCCGCTTTTCTTCTGGGCGGGCTCTCGTTTCTTCTGTCTCTCCGCGAGCGATTGTATGTCTCGACGCTTATGGGGTCGTCGCTTTTTCTGATTGTTTCGCTCGGCATTGTAGAGCTTATCTGGGGAAACAAAACCGGCGGGTATATAGGTTTTGCCGTAAGTTACCCCCTCGGCGCAATATTTGATTTTTGGGCGAGTCTCATAATTCTGATTGCGGTTGATCTTGCATCGATCCTGGTCATTTTTAATATCCCGCTTTTTGCCGCAAGGGATAAAGAGGAGATGGATGAAGATGAAGAAGTGGAGGAAAAAGAAGAAACTTTGGTGGTCAATATCGCCGACACGCTAAAGCAGATTGCGGAAACCACGAAGCAGGCGGTTCTGCCGAAGCCGGGCGCAATTTCGACGCCACTAGCTGCGGCACGTCCCGAGGATGACTTCCCGGTCATGAAGCGCCCGCCCAGATACGCCTACAAGCGCCCACCGCTTGAACTTTTGAATAGCGATAGGGGCACGCCATCTTCCGGCGACGTCAGGGCAAACGCCAACATCATCCAACGGACGCTGGAAAATTTCGGGATTAACGTTGAGATGTCCGAAGTTTCCGTTGGTCCCACAATTACGCAGTACACCCTAAAGCCCGCAGAGGGCGTGAAGCTCTCGCGGATCTTGGCGTTACAGAATGATCTGGCGCTGGCCCTAGCCGCTCATCCTATTCGGGTGGAGGCGCCGATCCCCGGGAAGTCGCTTGTGGGGATTGAGGTACCGAATCGCTCGATAGCGCTTGTCGGGCTCCGGAGTCTTTTGCAGGAACGCCAGTACCAAGAATCCGGGGCTCCACTTTTGTTCACCTTGGGACGCGACGTGACCGGTTCCGCCATATGCGCGGATCTCGCGAGAATGCCTCATCTTCTGATCGCGGGCTCCACCGGTTCCGGAAAATCCGTGTGTATGCATTCGATAATTGCATCATATCTCTATCGCAACCCGCCGGAGGTGCTTCGTTTTATTATGGTGGATCCGAAACGGGTCGAGCTATCGACTTATAACGGCATTCCTCATCTTTTAACACCGGTGATTACGGATCCTAAAAAAACTATTCAGGCGCTTCGTTGGGCGGTGCGCGAGATGGAACGGCGCTACGAATTGCTTGCGGCGGCCGGAGCGCGCGACCTTGTAAGCTACAACGTCAAAATCGGCATTGACAAGCAAAGCGAAGATGAGCCGCTGCCGTATCTTATAGTCATTATTGACGAGCTGGCGGATCTTATGGTGTCGTTTCCTCGCGAGGTTGAAGGGTCGGTCGTGAGGCTCGCTCAGATGGCGCGAGCCGTCGGGATTCATCTGATTTTGACGACTCAACGTCCCTCCGTCGAAGTTATCACAGGGCTCATCAAAGCTAACATTACTTCGCGAATAGCGTTTCAGACCGGCTCCCAGATTGACTCGCGGACGATTCTGGACATGGCCGGCGCGGAGAAGCTTTTGGGGAACGGCGACATGCTTTTCTTGGCGGGCGATACGGGGAAACCCAGGCGCATCCAAGGTGCCTTCGTTTCCGAGGGCGAGGTCCGTAAGGTCGTGGAGTTCTTGAGGCGCGAAGAAGAAGCGCCGATTTACGACGAGGCGATCACCGAGCCGAAGCACAATTTAGAAAAACAGGGGCTTTTCGGCGGCGAGGAGAGCGGCGAGGATGATCCGCTTTATGACGCGGCCATGCGCGTGGTAATCGAATCCGGCAAGGCTTCCGCCTCGCTTCTGCAGCGGCGGCTGAAAGTGGGATACGCCCGCGCCGCGCGGCTTCTGGACATTCTTGAGGAGAACGGCGTTATCGGGCCGGGTTCCGGCGCAAAACCCAGAGAGATTCTTGTGGGACGGGAGAAGGCGCCGCCAGATCCGGCCGGCGCGATTGATGATGAAATCACATAGCTAGGCGAGAGAGCCCAATGGAAAATCCGGTCGGAGAACAGTTGCGAAACGCGAGGACGGAGCGGCAATACACGCTTGAATTCGTTGCGGCCTCGACCGGCATTCCGCTTGTAATTCTTTCTGCACTTGAAGCGGGAGACTATCGGCGCATAGGTTCGCGTTTGTACGCTGTTCGCTACGGGGAGCAGTACTCCGCTTTTCTCGGAGTTACGGGCGAATCTGTAAAAACAGCGCTGGCGCGCGAATGGGAAATATATGCTTGGGGGAATGAGCGAAAATTTACCAAGTCGCGCCGGTTGGGAAGAACTTTATCGGACTTTTACAAGAGACACAGTTTTTTCGCCGGCGTTCTGGTAGCGATCGCGGCGGTCGGAGGATACATGTTTTACCAGCTGCTGTTTTTAGTCCGCCAACCGGAGATTCTGCTTGAATCGCCAAGCGAACGTTATCTGATAGCTCGAGAGCCGTTTACCGAAGTCCGCGGTTCGTTGGGGGAAGGGGCGAGACTCTTCGTCAATAACCGCCCGGTCAATGTTGAAAACGGTTCATTCAGTGAACGCTTGTATCTTGCCCGCGGAGTCAATAGAATACTTGTTGAGGCCGTTAACGATCGCGGCAAGATTTTACGCCGCGAGTCATTTTTAGTTTATACTCCCTAATAGATACAAAAAATTATTAAGCAATAAGTCTAATATATTTTCATGCCAAAACATGCGCTAGACAGTCAACAGGAAAAATCGAAGGCGCTAGAGCACGCAGTGCGCGAGATCCAGAGTAAATTCGGCGAAGGATCAATTATGAAATTGGGAGACGCCAAGAGGGTTGATATTGACGCGATACCGACGGGGTCTCTGGCGCTTGATGCGGCGCTTGGCGTTTGGGGAGTGCCTAGAGGACGCATTATCGAGCTTTACGGTCCGGAATCGTCAGGGAAAACCACTCTGGCGCTTCATATTGTCGCGGAGATTCAGAAAAAAAGCGGGACGGCGGCATTTGTGGATGCCGAGCATGCGCTCGATCCGGAATACGCCAAGCGGCTTGGCGTCAAAATCAACGATCTTTTGATTTCCCAACCTGATACCGGTGAGCAGGCGCTGGACATTGTTGAGTCTTTGGTTCGATCGGGGGCGGTGGCTCTGATAGTGGTGGACTCGGTGGCGGCATTAACGCCAAGAGCCGAGATTGAGGGAGAGATGGGACAGCAGCACATGGGATTGCAGGCGCGGCTGATGTCTCATGCCCTGCGAAAACTCACCGCCATTGTCGCGCGGAGCAATACCACCGTCATTTTTATCAATCAGATACGCATGCAGATTGGAATTTTTTTCGGTAATCCCGAGACGACCCCGGGCGGCAAGGCGCTCAAGTTTTATGCATCCGTTAGAATCGAAGTGCGCCGGGCCGCGCAGATCAAGAAGGGCGACGAAATTATCGGGAACCGCGTCAAAGCCAAAGTAGTTAAAAACAAAGTCGCGCCGCCCTTCCGTACCGCCGAGTTCGACATTTTCTATAATGAAGGAATCTCGCGGGACGGCGAGATTCTGAATCTGGGACTCAAGTATGGATTCATAAAAAAATCCGGAGCCTCATTTTCTTCCGGCGCTGTTAAGCTTGGGCAGGGATTCGACGCGGCGCGCCAGTTCTTGCGTGAGAATATCAAGATACGAAACGAGATCGAAGCGCAAGTAAAAAAAGCTTTGAGGGAACAGGCGCCGGCGGTCGTTGCCGATTGAATCTAGGATTCTCAAGTATTCAAAAGTCCGGCGTTTGTCGCCGGACTTTTGAATTTACCGCTTACCGGCGGAAATCTTGTGAACTTGTGAACTCGCCGCTTATCGGAAAAAATCTTGAGTGCTATTATAATACGCTATAGCGTATTATAATAGCATGGATGTCAATAATGTTAATATTAAAGAGTTGCCTTTTGTTAGCGCGTCGTGAACGGGAGAAGCGCCAAAAATCTGGCGCGTTTGATGGCTTCGGCGAGCATGCGCTGATGATAAGCGCAAGCGCCCGAACGCCTGCGGTTTTGGATTTTTCCCTGAGGATTCTGCGACTTTCGCAGGAGGTCAGAATCCTTGTAATCAATGACTTTGATGTTGGCGGTGCAAAAAAAGCACTGCTTCTTTTCCCGGCTAGCTGTTGGGCGTCTGGTGATTGGCATAGTTGCTGATATCTAGAAGGGTATATCTTTAATTTCAATTTCACCAGTATCGGTTGGATACTCAATCGTGGGCGGCTGTTCCTCGGCGGCGGGGGAGTTTTGCTGTTGATTAGCGGCGGCCGTTGGCGTTCCCCCCGGACGCGGTCCCATTTGCATGCTGTCGGCTACAATTTCGGTGCGGTAGCGCTTGGCTCCCGTGTCCTTGTCTTGCCAGCTTCTGGTCTCGATTCTGCCTTCTATAAAAACCAGTCGTCCCTTAGCGAGATATTGGCCGCAGATGTCGGCAAGTTTGCCCCAGGCGACTATGCGGTGGAATTCGGCCTTCTGGTTTTTTTCTCCGGAGGGCGAAAGCCAGACGCGATTGGTGGCCACATCAAAGGTGCAAACTGATTGCCCCGAGGGAGTTTGCCGCAGTTCCGGATCGCGAGTTAGATTGCCGAGAATCATGACCTTATTGAGATTCATATGTGATCAGTGAATCACGAATCTGTTGTGAATAAACGGATGCGTTTATTCGTACTAATTCGATATTCGTTGATAATTATTTCCCTAAGATTTCTTCTAGCTTTTTATCGATGGTTTTAATTGCGGCTTCGCGTTCTTCGGGGGAGAGCGCCGGGGTTTCTTCGCGGCGCGGAGCCTCGCGTTTTACTCCCGCGGCGACTTCGCTCGGCTGCCAAGAGGCGCGGAAGGCAAACTGCCTCGGAGGAATGACGACCTCTTCGACGATGAGATAACGCAGAATTTCTTTCTCAAATTTAAGTTTTTTGCCGATCTCGGAAACCAACGCTGGATCAACGCGAAACGTGGTGTAGCCGAAGTAGGCAAAGCGCGCTTTTTCCACGAGATAAAACAGTCGGCGCTTCTTGGGTTCATTAATGTGCCCGATGAGGCCCTTAACCTCTTCTATTACGCGAGTCACAATTCCGGCAACGCGAACAACATCGTCCTCTGCGACGTCCGGAGACACAAGATAGCTGATTTCGTACCTTTTAGTTTCTGATTCCATAGTTTCTGATACTCGAAGATTGTACCAAAAGAGCCTTATTTCTGCAACCATCCGCGCGTCCCAGCGGCGCATTGCTAATGATGTTCCCGCGTGGTATCAAGGGGTCGTGGTTCGTTGTCAATTTCATATATTATAGAAAGGGGGGCTTGCCATGTCGCTCGATCTGGTTGCTATCATGCGGCGTCATGCCGCGGCGGTTTTCACAATCGACCAGGCGGGTGCGCTGGTCGAGCCCTTGAGAATACACCCAGTTGGCATTGCCGCTCCCTTGAAACTCATTGCTTTCATTGAACGCAGAGGAGACAAAGACCAGCTAGTTGCCGAAATAGGAATCGGCCGTGGTCATCCCTACCGTTCAAACCACAACATCGAGTGGTTACCGAAACGTAGGTACAGGAGTGAATTGGGGCTTCGGCAAGTGCAGGGATTCTCCGCGAAGCTATTCGGGCTACTCGAATCTTGGGCACTTGAACGACTGAAACAAAAACCCTGGTTGCCGACTCAGCCCAATGACCGTTATAATTACGGTCTTGGGATATCCGTTGACGACAGGGATCATCATCTGCAGCGGCTCTTTGATGAGCTTGAGCAGCTAAATCCGTTGCTCAATCATCGCCTGCGGCATCTTGCTTACCAGATCAGGCGATACCGTCTTCGTCCCATAGAGGGCGGTTACCCGAAAAGCTGGCGCGATAATCTAGTAGCAGAGTGGTTTTCCGACGCACTCCGCGCGCGCGGATATCTGCGCCCGTTAGTGCTTTCCGAGCTTGCACAGCATCTTCAAACCAACGGAGGCAGTAAGGCCTTCCAGCGCGGGAGGGCGTTTATCGAGTTTCTGGAAGCATCAAGTGTGATCACGCCTGAAACAGCCGCTTTAGCGAGTTCATACTTTTCGCAGCGACTTCGGGGCACGTACCGTCTTGGCGCTATCGCGCGCGTTTTGCCACACTCTTTTGTTCACTGGAATGTACTCTATGGCTACGATGGACTGCCGGTTACTTGCGAGCGGCGAGTCGGCACCACGTGGGTATACATGGTTCATCTGCGTAACCCTCTCTGGAAAGAGCTACCCGGCGTAAAACTGCCCGACCTGGCCATACTGAATGAGAAACTAGCAAAAGAGCAAAGAATCAAGAAGATACGACCGCGGGCTGAAACTGAAGACGCAGCGTCTTCTGCGTGTGTCATGGGCCCTAACGGCTATCCCGCCGATTGGGATACAATATCGCCCGACTAACGAAAGGAGACCAAGCATGACCGCGACCCGGAAAACCACGGGCGCGGCCATGCCGCGCCCTTCACAGCTTCTGCTCGGCAGGACATACGGTCGCCGAGTTTGGTTCGATGATGCGCGTGCTCTTGAGATTTTCACTGACCTTAGCCGACGTTATGAGAGGCGGATCGGAATTTACCACGGGCTTGCCGAGATTCAACCGCAGCATCTGTATTTCCCCGAGGAGTTACGCTCCCTCGCCTACCCGCGTGAGTTCGCGAACTTTTGTCTCTTCACTGCGATGTCGCAGCGGGGAGGCTTGAATAGCGACGACTCGATACGCTTCATGGGATATGCGTGGACACGCGCTCGGTATCTGTTTGCGGTAGAAACCGTCGCGGACGCCAACGCCGCAGATGTTGTGGCAACTTTGCAGCAGTTGGCCGAGGAGTTTTACAGCGGCGGTTCCAATGGAATCCGCCGTGCGGGTTCTCTGTCTTTCAAGGTTGAAGAGTTCACCAAGCACTGGGTCGCAAATGCTCGAACGCTCCGCAACTACTGGCGGGGAGACACTCGACTGCTCTTTGAGAACGTCAAAGACTTTGAGGATGCATTCGCGCGTGTTGACCACAAGCGCCACGGCAATCACAAAGGTCTTTACGGAATACGAAGGAAGATCTTCGCGCTGCTGACCTTCTGGCTGATCGAGTTCGGCCTGATTGACCAGTTCCATATCCCGTTGGTTGTGGACTTTCATGTCTTGCGGGCTATGCTACAGTTGGGAATCTTCAATGTCTCCTGGCAGCCGCTTGGCAAGGGCGACCCGAAGATCGAGGCGCGCCGGCGGCCGCGGGCGCTCTGGAAGTACCCCGCCGTTCGCATCGGCGAGACCCTGGTGAACGAAGTGACCTTCTGGTCATACGGGTTCTTGAAAGAAAATAACCTCTCGCCGTTCCATGTGCATAACGCCATCTGGAATCTGTCTCGGGTTCTCTGCGCGCAGTATTACGGCAACAAATCTTTCAGCGTGGCCCGCAAAGACAAAAACCAGGGCAAGCGCTACGGCATCACGGCGCGTCTAGTCGATGCAAACGCTCTGGCGCGCGGTGTCGGCTGGCCAAAGGGTTATCGCGATCACTGCCGCTTCTGCCCGCAAGAGAAGTACTGCGAACTGGCGATTGCCGCCGGTCCGTACTATGACTGGGGTGCATTGCTGATTTCGGGTCGGCACGTGATCTATCCCTACCGAAACGGCATTCTGCCAGGACTAACCCTCCCGAAAAACGAGGAATATCTCGGTTTGACACGGCGACAGAAGAACTTCGCCATTGTCGAGCCTAACGGGGAAGCGTCGGAGGAGCAAACGCCAGCCGCTCCGGCGGAGCAATTGCCTCTGGTGTGGAAACGTCAAAAGCGCCGCGTTCGCAGATAAACACTCTGCGGGCGCGGCGCCTTTTCTTTTTCAGCGGAGTTTTTATACTTAGTGTATGATTTCAATTGATGATTTTAAAAAAGTGGAGCTTAAGGTCGGCAGGGTGTCATCAGCGGAGTCTGTTGAGGGATCGGAAAAATTACTTAAACTCCGCGTCCAAATTGGCGAGGAGGAGCGGCAGATTATTGCCGGAATCGCGAAACAGTATTCAATCGAAGAACTTATTGGGCGGTTAATTATTGTGGTCGCGAACTTGGAACCCCGCGTGTTGATGGGGCTTGAGAGCCAGGGCATGGCGCTCGCGGCATCAGACGGTGAAACTATCGCATTGCTGGCGCCAGACAAAGACGTTCCACCCGGCTCGGTTATTCGTTAAAGATCAATTTTTCTATACATACTTCAATCCAGAATCAATTTACATATTTACTTCTATTGAACAATTCCGTAGAATTGTCCTGTGGCCCAGCTTAGGTAACAATAATTCTTAATAATTTTTCTAGGTAATGTTTTCAAAAAAGACCGGAATTATCGTAATGGGATTCATTTTAGCGCTTGCGATAGGGACGCATCTTGGATTGCGCTGGTACGGATCAAATGCCGTCAAAGAAAAAGGGGATACCAGAGAAGACAGCGGCGTTCGCGTTACCGATGACAATGCGGTTGACGCCGCGGTTGAGAATAAAGTCGAGTACACCGAGAAAGGGTTCGCTCCGCAAGAAATCGGCATCGCGATTGACCGCGGACTTGGCTGCGCTGTAGCGCTTTATAATCGGAGTGGCCGCACATTGCTCCTGGGTTTGAGCCCGCACAATCTCCCTAAAGATCCCGGTCAGGAATATCCGCCGATTGCGCCAAAAGAACGGTTTCTTTTCGACCCGCGCTTCACCGGATTTACGGAACTTTCTTTCCACGATCACGAGCGGCCGGAATTAGAATTTTTAGTTAAATTCGAGCCGTCTTGCCGATAAGCTATCCAGTGGAGAAGTGGATAGCGTGTAGGGGTTAGCGTATAGAGAGACGCAGATGATGATATTTGGCTTACATAAGCTACTTTGTGGCTATTTTGTGATTGGATCTTTCGTGTTAGCTTGACAGTATAGACCCAATATGCTATCATAGCAACAGTACATTGAACCTTGAGATCATCACCTTATAGTCGCACCTGAGAGGACTTGGAGCTTTCAGGCGCGGCTATAATGTGGGATTACCTGCAGGCTGCGACACGGCAATTTGCCCACGTGCCAAGGGGAACTTGGGAAGTGGCAAAATCACCTTAATCCCCCGGGATGGGGAGAAGGAGTCAGCCATGAATCAGCACAAGTTCGCACAGATGGTTCGGGAATTCCCGTTCCTTGCGAAGATCCTCTCCGACAACAATCTGTCCGCAGATTCGATCGGAAGCATCGAAGTGATGCGAGGAGACCGCAACCTGCTCGAGATCAAGCCAAGCGCTTGGGCTCACGACGCCGGAGAGTACGGAAGCCACGAAGGGTATCGATCCTTCTGGTTCGTCGCTCCAGGCGAAGTTGGACAGTTCGAGTCTTCGTGGCACCGGTCAATCGTTCCTCACGGGACGAAGGCCGCAGGGGTCGCTACACCGATCGGTCCCCAGCTTCTCTCCTTGAATCGAGACGTGCAGTTCATCGTCGAGATTCACGAGGAGCACTGGGACTGGGAAAACAAGATTCCCAACGTCGTGATCTACAAACTGCGAAGCTTCAACTGGCGTAAGTACTGCTGCCCCGCGCAGTAGTATCCCAGACAGTTCTTTGGACCCGTGTCAGAAATGGCACGGGTGTCTTTGTATATAGATTTTTTCTTTTTTAAATTTGAAAGAACAAAGAATTTGTGGTTGATCCCGTTAGAGGTTCAAGCAAGTCTCTTTTTTGGCGAAAGAATTTCAGGCGAAGCCCCGCCTGCCACCTGCCTGTCAGCCGAACTTCAGGAATTGCTGGCAACACCTTTTTACTTCCCGTACCGCTTGCAAACTCGAGAGAAAGGCTTATGGCGGGCAGGCGCCTTCGCTCTATTTCTCTGGGATTTAGCAAGATCACCTTAAAACCTCTAACGGGGTTGACTAAAATTTTAAAAAGTATATCTTAGTTTTAAGACAGGGCCTGACTTAATCTGGCCTAAACCCCGTTAGAAGTCTCGCTCGCGCCAAAGGCGCGAGTCCGAAGGACCTCGGCGAGGCTACTTCTAACGGGGTAAACAAGAAGGGAGGACGCTTTGGGAAGATTGAGAGGATACCCCTTGCGGTCTAGCGGGGAGGTGATCGAGATCATCAACCGCCGCGGACGGGCGCGCCCTAAACGCATCGTCGTCCGCGGGCGTATGCGCTCCAGGCGCATCGTCGTTTGGGTCTCGGCTATTCTTCTCCTCGGTTTGGTTGTGGTGTTTGGCCTCTTCCTCGGTGCTTCACTGCGGCGGCAGTCAAATCTGCTGCGTGAGGAAACCGGCAAGGTGCAGACGGTCCTCGACGAAAACGCAAAGCGTCAGCGGGACATCCAGCGGATGGAGAAAGATCTCTCATTCCTCCCAATGTTCGAGCTTTTCCGTATGGCTCGTGCGGATGCGGAAATGTATCGCCAGATGCTGGTAACCCTCTTCAGGTTGAATTCGGCGCAGGTGAGACGCACGGATAGGGTTCTTCGGGAACTACGCCCGCTCTACTACGAGATTCTGAAGTATGAGGATCGCGTCGAAAATGGGGACGTAGATGAAGCTCTTTTCAATGGGTTGAAGACGCTGATGCAGACCGCTTTCGCCGAAACCATGGCGCGAATTTGCGGCCAGCCACTGGCGGCTTGCCGCAAATGGGTCGAACCTTTTCTCGAACCGTCCGCGCCGCCGCGATTGAGCACCCACTATCATACTAGCTAGTATGATAGTGGGGGGTAATTTGATAAAGAATTTCTATCGTAGTCATCCAAGCCGGACGTTGAGACCTAAAAATCTCGGCGTCCGGCTTCTTTTAACTAAAACCATCAACTAAGAACTAGAACCCATCCCTAAAATGCATTTGCTTTGGTCTTCAGAGCTATTTGTGCGATGGGTTCTAAAAATTATGTTAGTACTGGTACGTATCTACTATAAGTCCTTGGCTGTCGCGCAGAATGATTAGGTCATGCAGACTCCGCCAGAGCTTTTCCGGTCGTTTCAAATATAACTGCCAGGTGTTTTGGTAAAAATCCGAAGCGGCGCGGTAATCCTCAACGCATCCGCTGTATTTGAAATGCTTGTCAATGAATTCACTGCACTCGTTTTCAATGCCAGCCGCTTTTTCATCAATCTTGGGGATGCGGCAAGTTGAAATTGATCGTTCCATAAAATCGAGACAGCGATCGGTAAATCGGATGAATTTTGAAATATCGGGACGCGGGCAGCGCTCGCTAAGGCGCGGGCTGAATTTATTGTTTTCATTGAGATACCCGGTGCAGGCGTTTTCACGAAAACTCACGCCAACCGGGCTTGGCCCGGTGTGGACGTAGGCCTCGGCGCCCGGCGGGAAAAACACGGATGTTTCGTTAACATCCATAAGGGCGAGTTTTTGCGCCCCCTCAATGGCGTAGCGTTTGCCTTGCGAATTTTCCAGCGTCCAGCCGCTGATTACAATCGGCGGCTTGGAGGAGTCATCGGCATTTCGCAAAAGCACGTACTCCTCGTCCGGTTTCAAAGTTGAAGAGGAGGGACGGACTATTGTTGAGATGCGGATTCTTTTTTCATACGGCGAGTATCCGGGCCTTGTCGGGACGCCGGGGACCGGCGTCCCGCTTGTAATATTTTGGTTTGTTGCCTGTGTTTGTGATTCATTGCCGTAACCGGAGAACCACCCCCCGGGACCGGAGGCGCGCGGGCCGGATGAGAATAAATCGAAACCGAGAAAATCGCCTCGGACAAGTCCAAACCCGCCGGTGATAATAATAGCGGCGGCTACCAGAAGTCCGATAACTAGCAGAATTTTATCCCCCATACCAGGTAGTAGAAACTCGACTGTTATTGATTTACCCCGTTAGAAAATTTCTCCGTGACTCACTGCCAAATAGAAACCGTATGTTTTGCAAGATTCTTCCAAAAGTATTCATGAGTACCGTAAATTTCCTAACGGGGTTTACATCCACAGTTTTATCGCTGACCTCATTTCTTGCCGATACTTGTCTTGAGATTGATGTCATAGTTTTGCCTTTGTTGAGTTTTCACTACCTGGCATAAATTTTTAGAGCAGCTTTGCTCCTATTATATCAGGATAACCGTTTATAAACTCCGTCGCGGTTCGCGAGGCCTTGCCCTGAAGCCGCAATTTATCCACGGCTAACGCGCCGTCGAGCGTCTCAATCGCGATCGGCGCGTCAGCCGCTTGCCACACCGTGCCGTAGGACCGTTCGCCGCCGCCACTACTTATGATGCGCGCCGCTTCGACTTTCACGCGCAGAGCCTCGTTATTGCGCATCCAAATGAAATGCGATTCTGGCCAACCGGCGTAAGCCCGTACCTGGCGCAGCAGGAGATCAGCCGGATTATCCCAATAGAGTCTCCCATCCTCGCGCTCGAGCCTTTTCGTATAAGTCGCGCGCTCGTGATCTTGAGGTGTCGCGGCAATCTCTCCCAGAAACCACCTCGGCAATGTATTTAATAGAAGCTTCGCACCGATTTTAGCAAGCCGTTTAGAGAGTTCCGGCGCCGTTTCATTTTCTTTTACGAGGACAATTTCTTCCGCCAGCACCGGGCCGTGGTCAATCTCGGCGTCCATCAGCATTATGGTAACGCCGGTTTCTTTTTCTCCAGCCAGAATTGCGGCTTCGATGGGGGAGGGTCCGCGATACTTTGGAAGAAGTGATGGATGGATATTGATAGACCCGTCAGGAACAATGTCCAAGAGCTCTTGGGGGATGATTTTGCCGTAGGCGGCGACCACGAATAGCTCCGGTTTCAATGAAGCAATTTTTTTGAAAAAGTCCGGGTCACGCAGACGTTCCGGCTCAAATGTCAGCAAGCCTAGATTGTCGGAGAGTATTTTTATCGGCGACGGAGTGATAACTCCCGATTTACCCGCGGGTTTCGCCGGAGCAGTGACGACAAAAATCTCAAAAGCGCCGTTTTTTGCAAGAAGCTGAAGCGTGGGGAGCGCGAACTCCGGCGTGCCGAAAAAGATAACGCGGCGATGTTTTTGGCGGCTCTGGCGGCGTTCTTTCATAATCTTTCTTCGCTTTTAGTCACGTCAACAAATCGTTTCACTTTATCAACGAATAAAACGCCGTCCAGATGGTCAAGTTCATGCTGGATCACGCGAGCCAGAAATTTGGAAGCGCCAAGAGTGAATGGCTTTCCGCGTTCATCCAGAGCCCGAAGCGTGACCTTTTCCGGGCGCGCGACAATGCCGAATTTTCCGGGGACCGACAGGCAACCCTCGACTCTCTCAACCTTATTTTTTGAACGCTTCAGAATCACTGGGTTGATGTAGGCATAAAAATTCCATTTTCTTTTTTCGCGCGATTCGCGCGGCTCCGATTCGACATACTTCGTCTCCTCCGAAATGACAAAAATCCGGCGCGCGACGCCGATCTGGGGCGCGGCAATGCCAATGCCATCCCGGCTTTTTTTAAGGGTGTCTTTTAAGTCCAGAATAGCTCGCTTGATTTCAGGCGAAGAAATCGCGGCCGGATCAACTTCCCGGGCGCGTTTTCGCAAAATCAGATTTGGTTCTGTGAGAATTATGCGTTCCATTGATTGTAAATTGATGGTAATTGGTTGATTCCTTATTCTAATGTTCTTAAGAACATTAGAATAAGGAATCCTTCTGAATCAAAATAATTATAATAAGTATTGGTGATTAAGTCACAAGAGCGTCATCGGTCCCACGTCAATACGGGTATCCCCCGGCACGTATTGATTCAGTAATTCTTTAACCTCCATGGATTTTTCCGGCTTCAGAATTTTAATCAGGATGTGAAATATAAATTGCCCCTTCTTTTTTTCGATATACGCCGGATACGGCGGCGAAATTTCCATGATATCAGCCGAAAGCCGTGCCGCCATGAAAGTAACGTTGCGGTGAAGCTCCTTTACGCCTTTTAATGCCGCTTCCCGCACGGGGTTTTGAATCGTCAGCTTTACGAGCTCGCCGAATGGGGGATAAAAGAACTTGCGGCGCTCTTTTAATTCTTTCTCGGCGAAGTGCTCAAACGATCCGTGGAAAAGATCGCGCAGAAGCTCCGGCTCTTTGGCGTAGCTTTGGAAGATGAAATGCTTTAGGGCAAGATTGCGAACCAGTGAGAGTATCCGAAAAAGCCGCTCGTTTTGGGCGTAATCCGGCAAGGCTAAAGCCGTATCCACGCTAATGATAGCGGCGAGTTCCACGGGCGGCAAGTGAACGCCGGAAAGCGCCATCTCGGTGCCGATAGCGATATATGACTTGATGCCGGTAAGCCGGTCAGAAATTTTTTTGAGATCCGCCGGCCGTTTGGCGTTGTCGGCAGAGACGGTGATAATTGGCGTGCCCAGAAAGAGCTTCTTGATTTCTTTAGCCACGCGCTCGACGCCGATGCCGTAAGGCTTCAGGCGGTGTGAACCGCACTGGCGGCAAACGTCGGGAGCCGGATTTTTCGCGCTGCAATGATGGCATAAAAGCGTCGGATGCTCCAGGCTTTCCTGTGCGTGATATACCAGCGGCACGGAACACTGGTCGCAACGAAACACATATTCGCAATCTTGGCAGAGAATGAAAGGAGCGAATCCCTTGCGGTTCACGAAAAGAAAAGCCCGCCCGTGATCAATCAGAGTTGAGCGCAGTTTGTCTTTCAGCACTTGTGAAACGGTAACGAAATTTCCCAATTCTTTGATTTCCTTGTCCATTTCGACAAAAAGCGACACCGGCGGCGGAGTTTCTCGCGGGGTTTCGATAAGCGCGGCTTTTTCGTCGGTTCTGGCCGCTTGGTAAGCGGCCAGTGAGGGAGGATTGCCGGAAAGACAGATTGCGCCACCGTAGAGCTGGTGAAGTTTCAAACCAACCTCGCGCGCGTGATACCTTGGGTCCTGGTCCCAGGACTTATGGCTGGGCGCGCCGTCGTCATCAATGATAATGAGACCCAACTTGGTAAAAGGAAAAAACAGCGGCAGTCGCGAGCCAATAAGCGCCGCCGGCTCGCCGCGCCGGATTGATCTCCAATACTGGTGGAGCTTGGCCGCCGGCTCGCCGCTTGTCGCGAGCATCAGTTTTTCTCGGGGCAACGTTAACGAAAGCTGATCCACGAGCTCCGCGGCGCGTGAGGTCTCGGGAGCGATAACGAGAGCTTGCTCCATCCGATTGACGGTTTCGGCGACTAGTTGCGGATAGCGCTTTCCGGCCAAAGCGCCGACAAAGACGGTGAATTTTGCCGGTGTCGGCTCGCTCGCTTCTTCGCGCATCTCCCATGCGGTGATGGCGTTGCCTCGAACGGCGAATGAGGGGACGAGCATGCGTAGAACAGTCGCCGGCGTAGTCAGATAATGGCCGCTAATCCATTCGAGCAGCGCCCAGTCGCGGGTGTTTAGAATGGGAACGCTCGAAACAATTTTTCCGACTTTTTTAAGAATAAAAGAGGCGGTGCGCAGATGCTGCTTGGCATCTTTCACGGGTGCCGCCGAGAGTGCCATCCCGAGGAGTTTTCGCTGGCGAACCTCAATTTCAATAACCGCGCCTCGCGCGATGGGGTCGCTGCTGAAATAAGTAAAGGTGTCCGGCAGCATCCGCGGAAGCCGCGCGAAGGGGATTACTTCAATGAGAAACATGGCAGATAGGGTGATTACGATTATGATAACATGAAGACGTATGAAATTTATCGGTTCCAGCAAATGTAAAGAAAAAATATATTTCGTCGGCATCGGGGGGATTGGGGTTTCGGCTTTGGCGCAATGGTATCAATCGGAAGGCTGGAGCGTTTCAGGATCTGATGCCGCGCGGTCGGTTGTCACGAACGAACTCAAAAAGCGCGGCATTCGGGCCTATATCGGGAGGCAGACGGGAAAGTGGGTGCCAAAAGAGGCATCACTCTTGATCTATAGCGCGGCAGTTCCCAAGGATCACCCCGAAAGGATACGCGCCAGAAGGCTTGGCATCCGCCAACTTTCATACGCCGAGGCGCTCGGCGAGCTTACCAAACGCTACAAAACTATTGCAGTTGCCGGAGCTCACGGGAAGTCCACCACGACCGCCATGGTCGCGCTTATGCTTATCGGGGCAGGATTTGATCCAGCCGTGATTATCGGCACGCGGCTTAAAGAATTTGGCGGCACCAACTTTCGTAAAGGGAAATCAGAGTGGCTGGTGATTGAGGCCGACGAATACCATCGATCGTTTTTGGAGTATCGGCCGTACGCGGCGATTGTTACAAATATTGACCGCGAGCATCTTGAGTATTACAAGAACTTTTCAAACATCAAGCAAGCATTCAAAAAATTTATAAGCCACGTTGATTCTGAAGGATTCGTTGTCATAAACGGCGATGATGCCGCCATGGCATCACTGAAGATCGCGGCTCCCGCGAAAATAACTCGGTATCGTTTGCGGGACAACGCCTCAAAAATAATTAAGCAGATCCTCCGGGTCCCCGGCGCGCATAATCTGTCGAATGCGCTGGCCTGCGATAAATTGGGGGAACTTCTTGGCGTTAAGGCCGCCGTAAGACGAAAGGCGCTTGCGAATTTTCGCGGCACCTGGCGCAGGTTCGAATTTAAGGGAATATTCCGCGGCGCCCGCTTCTACGACGATTATGCCCATCATCCAACCGAGGTTCGCGCCACGCTTGCCGGCGCCCGCGAGCTTTTTCCCAAGCGGCGGATTTTTTGCGTCTTCCAGCCGCATCATTCTGATCGTCTGCGGCTGTTGTTTAGTGAGTTTTTAGGCTCATTTAGCGACACAGACCGTTTGATTATATTAGAAACTTACAAAGTAAAGGGACGCGAGGGACAAGATGATCCCCGGCGAAACGCCGCGGCGCTCGCGATCGGTCTTTCCGGCAAACTCCCTGCGATTTACGCCATTGATCATAAAGCGGCGTTTCGGCTGTTACGCCGCGAGATCAGAAAGAACGATGTTGTAATCATTATGGGAGCGGGGGATATCTGGAAGATTTCGCAAAAGCTACTGAAAATTAAATCCAATCCCTGATCCTTACAAATATATATATAATACACTTCCCTACACTTTTCCGCGGCCGCGGAAAAGTGTAGGGGATTTATTTCCTTGCAAACAACCCCACACGGAGCCGGCGCGGAGTGCGGGGAGGATGTCATTCGGCTTATGAGAGTTGCATAGGAAACCGGTCAAGCTTCAAAGCTAACAGGCCGTGCGAGGTGTAGCATTCGGCCGAGCTGTCAACCATTTGACGCCCTTGCGGCAATTTGAGAGAATGGTTCCGATGGAGATTGCGAAGTGGAAAAAGTTTGGCATCATTGGCGCCTCGCTCGCGGTAGTTGGCGCCTCTTTCTTTTTGGGGATCAGCGTCGGTTACATCAATCGGCCGGCGGTAGAGAAAGTTGTCAATGTTTTAAATAAAGAGACGGCAAAACCCACCGAGATTGATTTCGACCTCTTTTGGGATGTGTGGCAAAGGGTAGAGACCAGCTACGTTGATAAGGCTAAAATTGACCGGTTGAAGCTGGTGGAGGGAGCCATCGCGGGGATGGTGCGCTCAATTGGCGATCCTTATACCGTCTTCATGCCGCCGCAGGAGGCCAAGGAGTTTCAGCAGGAGATTAAGGGAAGTTTTGAGGGCATAGGAGCGGAAATCGGGATCCGCGGCGGAGTTTTGATGATTATTGCGCCGCTTAAAGGGTCTCCGGCGGAAAATGCGGGAGTAAAAGCCGGAGATAAAGTGTTGAAGATTGACGAGACGGTGACGTCAGAGCTTTCGGTCGAGCAAGCGGTCAGGCTCATTCGCGGCGAGCGCGGAACAAAAGTGAAGCTCACAATTTTTCGCGAGAATGACGGCGAGCCGAAAGAAATTATTATCACGCGCGATACGATCGTCGTTCCCAATATTCAAACTGAAATAAAAAATGGAGTTTTCGTCTTGCGCCTGTCACATTTTTCAGAATCCTCGCCGGGTGATTTCCGCAAAGCCGTCGGCGAATTCCGCGGCTCTGGTGCTACCAAGATGATACTTGATCTGCGCAACAATCCTGGAGGCTTCCTGGTCGCCGCGGTGGATATCGCGAGCTGGTTTCTGCCGGCCGGTGACGTCGTAGTAACGGAAAAATGGTCGGACGGAAATCAAGAGGTGTATCGCAGCAGAGGTTACCGAGAGCTTGAATCCACGCCGATTGTGGTACTGGTAAATCAGGGCTCTGCTTCAGCTTCCGAAATTCTGGCAGGGGCTCTTCGCGACCAGCGCGGCATTAAACTTGTCGGAGAGAAAACATTCGGGAAAGGATCGGTACAGGAGCTAAAAGAGCTTCGCGGCGGGGCATCATTAAAAATTACGATTGCCAAGTGGTTTACCCCATCCGACAAATCTATTAATGAGAACGGTTTAGAGCCGGATATTGTCATAAAGGCCGCAACTTCTACCGAAGCGGCCGATCCGGTGCTGGAAAAAGCGCTTCTGCTGTTGCGTTAATTTTATTTATGCGCGTAATTTTCCTAGCAGACATTCTACAAGTGGCGAAGAAGGGAGAGATCAAAAACGTCGCCGACGGCTACGGTAGAAACTTTCTAATTGCCCGGGGCCTGGCAAAAGAAGCGACGCCCGATGCGCTAAAACAAATTGAGCGGAAAAAATCAGAAAACGCAAAAACACGTGAGGCCGAAGCAAAGCATTTTCGTGAGCTTGCCGAAAAACTTTCGAGCGTCGCGCTTGATTTTACCTTAAAGCTCGGCGAGAAGGGCGAGGCCTTCGGTTCGATCGGCGCCTCGAAGATTATCGAAGCGCTTAAAGATAAAGGCGTCCATCTTGAAAAAGATTACCTTTCGCTGGAGCATCCGCTCAAAACCCTGGGTCTTCACGAAGTAAAAGTAGAGTTGCCTCATGGCGTAGTGGGCTCGGTAAAAGTTAAAATAGAGAAAGCTTAGCCGTGTTTGAGTTTTTGGAATTTAGACTTTAGGCATTATTTGAGATTTGGTGCTTAGAATTTGTGATTTAGTCCAATATGGCGCGATTCATTTTTGTGGCTGGCGGCGTGATGTCGGGAATCGGCAAGGGGGTCTCGACGGCTTCAATCGGCAGAATTCTAATAAGCCGCGGATTTCGCGTTACTGCCGTAAAAATCGATCCTTATATCAATGTTGACGCCGGTACGATGAACCCTATCGAGCACGGCGAGGTTTTTGTCACTGACGACGGAATGGAGTGCGATCAGGACGTCGGGAATTACGAGCGATTTCTTGATATTAATATTCCGCGCGATAACTACATGACCACGGGCGCGGTTTATCAAACCGTCATCAACCGCGAACGCAATCTGGAATACGACGGGAGGTGCGTCGAAGTCGTGCCGCATATTCCTGAAGAGGTCATTCGCCGGCTTGATGCGGCGGCTAAAAAATCGCGGGCGGATTTTGTGATGGTGGAAATCGGCGGAACAGTAGGGGAGTACCAAAATCTCATCTTTCTCGAAGCGGCGCGCATGTTGCATCTCGAACGTCCCGGGCAGGTGCTATTTGTGCTTGTTTCTTATCTGCCGGTGCCGAAGATTATCGGCGAGATGAAAACCAAACCTACCCAGCACGCTGTCCGCTTGATGAACGGCGTCGGCATCCAGCCGGATATTATCCTTGCGCGTTCGACTCATTCTCTGGATGAACCGCGCAAGAAAAAGATTTCGATTTTCTGCAACGTAGCGGCAAGCGACGTGATTTCCGCACCAGACGTGACAACGATATACGATGTGCCGGCCAATTTTGAGCGCGACGGGCTTGGAGACCGGATTCTTGAAAAATTCGGCATCAAGAAGCGCGTGAAGAATGGTGGCCTTCATGACTGGGTAAAAATGACGGCAAAAGCCCGCCGCGCCACGACGCCAGTACGAATCGGCATCGTGGGAAAATACTTTTCGACCGGGACGTTCACGCTTTCGGATTCATATTTATCAGTCATCGAAGCGATTAAACACGCTGCTTGGACGGAAAACCGGAAGCCCGAGATCACTTGGCTTGACGCGGAGGCGTACGAAAAAAACCCGCGCGCGGTGGAAGAGCTGAAGAAATTCGATGGCGTAATTGTGCCCGGCGGGTTCGGCAGCCGCGGTGTTTTGGGAAAAATTCGCGCCATTGGATATTGCCGAAAGAAAAAGATTCCGTATCTCGGGCTTTGTTACGGTTTGCAATTAGCGGTTGTTGAATTCGCGCGTAATGTTTGCGGAATAAAAGACGCGCACACGACCGAAATTGACCCCAAGACAAAAAATCCTGTCATTCATACTTTGCCCGAGCAGGTAATGTTAATCCAAGAGAAACGAATGGGCGGCTCAATGCGCCTCGGCGCATACACCTGCGAGATCAAGAAAGGGACAAAGGCCGAGCGTGCCTACAAAAGCCCAATTGTTTCAGAACGTCACCGGCACCGCTACGAAGTGAACAATGAGTACCGTGAAGAACTTGAAAAAAACGGCTTTATCGTCTCGGGTCTGAATCCGGAACGGAATCTCATCGAGATTATGGAATTAAAAGGCCATCCTTTCTTTCTCGGCACCCAAGCGCATCCGGAATTGAAGTCGCGACCGTTGCGTCCGCATCCGTTATTTCAAGCATTCATCCGGGCGGCAAAACTGCATAGGTAGCCGGCGACTCATACTTTTTGGACAGATTATCACCCGAAATATTACTCATATTATTACTCATATTGGGTTGCTCATACGGCCATAGTGCAAGTATCCAACTATACACTATTCCCGCGACCGCGGGAAAAGATGTAAGTGTGATTTTCACTAAACCACAATTTCTATCAGATTGCGCTCTTGTAAACTGGCTGGCTATAAAAGTCGAAAATGACGTTGTAAATCGAGCGCATTATCAATAGAATCGACGACGGCAAAGCGGATATACTTTCTCGCACGATAAAATTCGATAATGAAGTTTATCTCATCTAAGCATTGAAAGGGATAAATAAAAACACTTTTTTGAAACTCATAGAAATGGAGTCGTTTAAGGTGCTGACGGAAAGCGTCGCGTAAGTCTTTACGGCTCTCGGGGATATCGAAAAGCACCATGCGCCATTTATGATCCCAGCGCGTCGGCATGGCTATTTGTATCTCGTCTAATTTATAGCGCAGCGCTCGCCTTATACCATTTTCATTAAGAACAATTCTTGTTGAACCATCAGAAAAATGCTTTTCCTCAACAAGTTTTGATTGGTACAGCTTTAGAACTCCATTAGAGAGCGCGCGCTGATTGATTTGCTTCCATTCTCGGCCGATGCCGCGAATAATGCGAAATTGGCGTCTTGGCGAATAGGAAAGTCCTAGCGCTAGCCCGCCTTGGAGCAAAAGCACTATCTTTTGTTGTATTGGTCCAAGTTTGATCCTGTTGGTTGGGTATTTGTGCATCAAGATAGGAGTTTGTAGCCACTATACATTACCACTATACATTATTTCCGCGACCGCGGGAATAGTGTATAGTTGAAGATATTGGGCTGTTATGAGAAGGTTGGAGATGTTGATTGGAGATGTTGAGAAGTTGGTTTATAATCGTTTCGCCTCCCATAGCTCAATGGCAGAGCAGTTGCCTTTTAAGCAATTGACCTAGGTTCGATTCCTAGTGGGAGGACAAATTAAACCGCGTCGTCTCGGCGCGGCCATGGGCCGTTAGCATAGTGGGTCAAAAGCAGGCTCGCCTTTTGACGGGAAATTAGCGAAGATTTATGGTTCGACAGGCTCACCACAAGCAGACGTATAAAAGGTATTGCATCTTGGAAAGTAGGCTATATTTCAAGAAGCTTGTCTCAAACATAGTCGAGGGATCGTAGCATAAATTTCCCTGGGTTTTACTGTGGAAAGCGAAACTGCATCCGGTTTGTCCCGATTATCATTTAAAATTAAAATAAGAAATCGAAGATTCTCGATAAGATGCGTGGGCCCGGGCCCATAGCATAGTGGTAGTGCATCCGGTTTGCATCCGGATGGCGGGAGTTCGATTCTCCCTGGGTCCACGCATCTTATCGGAACATCCGGATGGCGCGAGTTCAATTCTCGCTGGGTCCACAGCGATTTCTTCATCAATTGTATTTATCGCGTCTTTATGAGAAAAATACTGGGTGAAATATTATTTTGGCTCCATCTTCCCGTAGTTCTTGTCTGGATCGGTTTTTTCTTTTTTCCGCAAGCGTGGTGGGGAGGCAAAGTATCTTTTCATTTTTGGTTTATTATAATTGTGTTTGCCTCGCAGGTTCTTTGGGGCATTACAATGATGCCTATCCGCAAAAGGTTCGGCATGGGAGTGTGCCCCCTCACTACGCTCACGCAATATGTGCGGGGGTTTCCGATTTCCGATCTGCGTAACTATAATCACACATTCATCGTTGAATTTTGCGAGCGGCTCCAGATCCGATTGCGTTCTTCTTTGCTTAACACGCTCCTCGTTTCAACCCTTGTCGCGGTAAGCGTTCAGTTTCTTATTGAGACCGCATGGTAATTTTCCGCTCTGATACTTTGTGTTTTTAAAGAACATCCAAGCCATAACTTGCAAATTAGGTCGGGATAAGCGCACACAATCTCCTTGATTCGTTAGAGCGCGCTCTAACGAACCTGATAACGGGATAAGCGGCTAGATTTTGTGGTGCGGCCGTCATATACTATTACTATCAGTTAATATTCGGTTCTTTTTGATTACCCCAGCCAAAGAAAGGAGGCACCGTGAGATTCGCCAATCGGTATTACACGCTTAGCGCGATACTTCTGATTGTTGTACTTGCTGGCTGTGCGCCGCGGCTGATCCCGCGCTCCGATGACATCACCAAGCCAAGGGTCTGCGGTGAAAGCCCCGAGAAATCAGCCGCAATATTCCTCGAGGGCGTGTCCGCTTTTCCATTGATAGACGAGACCATCAGGATAATCCAGAGCGTTATTCCGGATGGTGCCCGGATCTTATCTCTATTCGAAAAAGGAATAGAGACAGTGAAAGAGTGGGTCCAGCACCCAGCGTCCAAGGGTGACAACGCTGTGAACGCCACTTTCAAGCTCGACAGGACAAGTCGAGAAGTATCCGGCGTTTTGCGCGCCGGGGTCGAGCGCACGGTATTTATCACACCTTATTCGGGTCCTAATGCCGACAAAACACGAGAGGAGGTGGAAGGCCGCGCCTTCAAGGTCTTCTACAATCCGGATACAAACTGCATCACTCGGGTCAGAAGCCTCGACACCGAGTGGAAGCAGATTCCCTAACGCCGGTGGCAACCCCACCGGCGAAATTTTTTATATATTTTTCCGAATTCTAAATACACATATGTGTATTTATTATTAAGCTACGCCGAATCATATTTCTCGGTTCATATTTCTCAACCGGAAAACGGAGGAAAATCACCACTCTAATACTGCGCAGTATCAGAGTGGCGGCGGTGAGCGATTTAATTGTAACTTAACTACATTGAACCAGAGTTCAAGGAAGCATTTGACTGTCTTGATTGTATTTATACGTATTTATCCTATGACACGCTATAGCGTGATATAGGATAAATTATAAGTGTACTTATCTGCTGTGTCGGAAACAAAAAAAAGATCCCCCAGCGCGCACATCGCGCCGGGGGGCGGAACTAGACGGCGCCGTGCCGACTCCCTACTTCGGGAGGATAAATGGCGGCGGGTCGTTCGACCAGGCGTTCTTGACGGGAGGCACGATACCCAGGGTGCCGAGAGTAAATCCTGTACTCACAGCCGTAGCCACGGTGTTGAGGATGAAAGACTCCAAGCCTGAAACGATAGCGACCACACCACGCTTCCCGACTTCGTCTGCGGCGCCTTTCACGCCATTGGCCACGGAGCCCGGGATGTTGACGAGCGCCGTGCCGAGATTCTGCGGAATCTGCTTGACGTTGATGTCCTGGGCCGCCGCGGTGATCGGCGCGGCAAGCGGGAACACCATGACACAGAACGACACGATGAGAACAGACGCCGTTAGTCGCTTCATGGGCGACCTCCTTTCGTTTAGTTTATGGTAGCGGTATGTGCCAAAAGTGTCTAGCCAAGATATGCACTTGCGCACTTTGACAAATAAGCCGGATTTGCGTATTTTCAAGCTAACGGTTATAGCGCAGTTCTTCATAGTACGCAGTGGTGGAAGTGCAGTGGATCCCGTAACCCTCAATGGAAAGGGGGGAGCGTATGGGAACGCGTCAGGCGCTGATGAGGCTCTATCTCCACAGCTGGGAGCAACAAGAGGAGAAGTTGATTGCATCGTTCTCGAAGGTCATGAAGCAGCTCGGCGGCTATATCCTCGATGTGGCACTGGTGCTTCAAGTTGCCGCGGGGATCATTGTGATCATCACTGGCGACGTACCGCCACTGCGAAACACCGCCTACCAGCTCTACGAGCACATGTGGCGCTACGTGGTCCAAGAACAGGCTTTCGCCCTTCTCCTGCTCTTCTCGCTCATCACCGGAATCTGGGGACTGGCGAAGCGGGAAGTCCCGCGGCGTCTGATGCGAACGGCCACACGCTTCGCGGTCTGGTTCGCCAAGATCGGCGCCTCCGTGGGGCTGAAGTAGGCTCTTGTCCCGGCACCACAGCATGCTCGACCCAGCGCGCCACCAAACGCGGCTGTCCTCGCCGTCGCGTCAAACCTGCCAATGAGCAGGCAGGCCTGCCCGCGAAGGCGGGCACGGCCCCCGCCGCCGACCCCTCGGTCGGCGGCTTTCTTTTTCTCTCACAAGATATTAAAATATCTCACCTCTACTTCAATTACTTAAATGTACTAATAGTAAGCTATAGCTTACTATTAGTACATGCATCATTTTATACTTAAGTTTTCATTTTTTTTCGATACAGGTGCAGAGACAAAAAACAAACAGCGCCCATGCCAAGTATCATTCGCGTCTAGCGCGTCCGAGGTACCCTCGTGAGCACTGTTTATAAATTGCCCACACTTGATTAGTGCGTGTATTCATAAAAGTTCAGAAATGAAGTATAATATTTCAGTATAGTGTATTGGTCGCAGTGGTTTTTTGGTAAACTGATCAAATTGCTCAGAGTAAGCACCAAAAATTTCTCCTACCAGAAACTAAACAGATTGCTTAACAACCATAAAACCTTTTTTTCTAGCTACAAGTTTATGCGTATTACGGTTGGTGTTCTTCTTGAAGATTTAAATAAAAAACTGATTCTCCAAAAGAGATCCAATGTAGAAGGTATTGTTCTCCCTGGTAAAGTTACTCTTTTTGGCGGAGGGATAAAGTCTGGCGAAGCACCAAAACGTGCTGCAATAAGAGAAATAGGGGAAGAACTTTCGCTCCGTCTAGCTCTACCCAATATATCTATCTGGAAGACTTACAAAGAAACGCGAGGGCCCGGGCATCTAGGCTATGTTTTTGTTGCCCGTAACATTGATGGGACTAAGCTTCAGCTTCATGAGGGAGAAAATATCGTTTACCTTTCAAGAGGAGAGTCTCTTGATCGTTATGATCTAGGCCCGGTTACGAGAGAACTCATTGAGGAGTATTGGAATTATTAACTCAAGCGGCACATCAGTTCAGCTTTCTTAATACAATGAATATATGACACCGCCCGATACTGTATTTATCCGTTCTAAACCCTCAATAAAGTACACCAATGTATTTCAGCGTTCGGTCCATGCTATTGCACAACGGATTGTATGGATTGTGACTACGATCTGTATGAAGTTTTTTGCTAATTTCTATATCTATAACAGAGAACATCTTAAAAATCTTCCAACACCTCTTCTTGTTATCGCGAATCATCGCAGTTATTGGGATTCCATGATTATAGGAACGTTATTCCCGTTCTTTTCCACAGAATACCTGCCGATCGGTTTTATGGCAGATGACTTTTTATACAGCAACATCTTTTATAGGATTTTTTTTAGTCTAACCGGAACATACAAAGCAAGGCGTGGTGAGGGTTATGATGTATCGCTTGCTTGCCCGCGGCACTTCTTATCGAAGAATCGGGTTTTCTTGATTTTTCCTTATGGGAAGATCTCGATTGATGAGCCAACTACTGATAAACCGCAGCGGGGGATCGCGGTACTTGCAAGAGAATTTCCCAAGCTAACAATCCTCCCTATATATTTGAAAACAACACCCAAGGTAGGCCTTATTATACGATCTTTCTTTAAACGATACGAGATGGGCGTTATGGTCGGTAAACCATTTAAGCTTGATCCGGAAATGTACGCGCTAACGGTAGAGGATTTAGCAGACAAACTCGTGGGGCAAATTAGACAAGCAAATCAGACCAATGAAAGAACCTAGTCAGGAATTCCTAGAGACAACTTATTATTGCGATCTGCATAACCCTGCGATACGAGATCTAGCAGAGCGTCTTACCCTAGACTTAACTGCAGACAAAATGAAAGCTGTCAAGCTTTTTTATTGGGTACGAGATAACATTCTTTATAGCGTAGGTAACTGGAAGAAGAGGGCATCTGAAACCTTAAAATCTCACGTGGGGACATGTACTAATAAAGCCAACTTGCTTGTCGCTCTTCTCCGTGTATCTGGCATACCCGCTGGATACCGTGTACTTCGCGTCAAAGGGAGAGATTATTTCGGGCCAATCGCCCCACCAAGTTTAAGACATCGCGTGCAAGCAAACACAGTTCACATACACGCGTACGCTTTCTTGAACGAGAAGTGGATCAAGTGCGATCCATCTGATGACATTGCTCTATCTCAAAAAACAAGTCATTTTAATCCACAAAGTAAAGTAGTTGAGTGGGATGGAGAAAATGATGCAGAGTTAAACCTTGATCCCACGCACATAATCGAGGACCTCGGCCTATTTTCCAATGTTGATCATTTTATTGGTAAGCGTCCGCATTATTCTAAAACTGTAGTCGTTAGTTTAGGAAATCTATATATAAAATTTCTACGTGAATATGAAGAAATTATTCATGATATAAATATATTAGAACGGCATTTCAAGCGCTGGCTTCGCAGGCGTCATCCACTTCATTTCATTATATTGCACATAGATGCTGTTATTCATAAGCTTCTGATAAGTATTAAGAAGCTGTTCGCATAAACATACTCTATGTCAGTTGAAATCTATACAAAATTAATTTTTCTTGTTGGGCTTTCTTTTACAAGCTTTGGCCTGTTAGCTTATACACGAATTCCCCGTACTTTTTCTAATAAGCTGTTTGGTCTTTTATCTATTAGTTTCGCGCTTTGGAGTTTTTCGTGGTTCTTCATGCTTGTCTATGCGCAAAATGATTCAGTCGCGCTATTTTGGGCCCGTACTTTAAATTTCGGTGCCGTTTGGATTCCGATCTTTTATAGCCATTGGCTTCTTAGTCTACTCGGACTACAGACGCGAAGGCGCGTGCTCATAATTTGCGGCTATAGCATCAGTTTAATCTTTTCACTTTTTGCATTTACACCTTTTTTTATTAAAGGTGTTCACCCAATCTTTTTCTTTCCCGTCTGGCCAGATCCAGGAATATTGTATATATGGTTTATTGGAATTGCATACATTGGAGTAGTTGGTGCGGCCATAGTATTAATTGTGCATAAATTTAGTGGCCTTTCACGTTCAGAGCGCTACTTGATGCTTTATGTTCTAATAGGTTCTGTTCTTGGTTTTGGTGGGGGAGCAACCAATTTCTTCGCTATGTACAATCTAAGCATCATTACCCCAACCGGATTATTTTTGGGAGCTTTAGGAGTTCTTGTCGCACCATACTTTTTTGCATATTCAGCACTGCGATATGGTTTAATGAATGTAAAAATTATATTTACAGAGGCATTTGCCGCCATTTTAGTTTTGATATTTGTCGCTCGCTCGCTAACGTCTGAAACAAATGCAGATCTTGCAATCAATATTCTAACATTGGCCTCGGCTACAGTTTTTGTATATTTGCTTGTAAAAAGTGTTATGCGAGAAGTAGAACAGAGAGAGAAAATAGAATCGCTTGCCACCGAGCTATCTTTCGCCAACACAGAACTCAAAAAGCTGGATGCGGCGAAGTCGGAGTTTATTTCGATCGCGGGGCATCAGTTGAGGACGCCTTTGACGGTGATTAAGGGGTACACCTCGATGGTGCTGGAGGGATCTTTCGGTAAAATTCCGGATAGCATAAAAGAGGCGCTGAATCGGGTGCTGATTTCTTCCGGCGCGCTGGCGAAACTTGTGACTGATCTTTTGGATCTTTCGCGGATTGAATCCGGAAAAATTAGATACGAATTTAAGGAGGTAAATATGGAAGCGATCGTGTATGGCGTTATGCGGGAATTGGAAGAGACCGCGAAGGTTAAAAATATCCCGCTTATATACAAGAATGAAAACGCCGCTGATCCGCGCTTGATTGGCGACTTCGATAAATTACACGAGGTGGTAATCAATATTGTGGACAACGCCATCAAATACTCCGATCACGGATCGGTTGAGTTGGTACTGCGGAAATCCGGGAGCGGGGAGAACCCGCGGCTGGCGCTTTCGGTAAAGGACAACGGCATCGGCGTAAAGCCCGAGGACATCCCCAAGCTTTTTGGCAAGTTTGTGCGGAGCGAGGATGCCAAAAAAATTCGGCCGGACGGCATGGGGCTTGGCTTATATCTGGCAAAACGCATCGTTGAAGACCATAAGGGGCGCATTAAGGTAGAATCTCCCGGCCTCGGGCGGGGGAGCATCTTCACTGTTGAATTTCCGGCGCTCTAGGGGTATAGTAGCGGCATCAAAAGCTCGTGATCGAAATCCGAGTCTCGCAGTTCTTTCACTCGAAAATAAGAAAATCAAGCGAAATAAAACCGTCCTGCTGTTAACCCACCATCACCTAAGGAGGTGAGACCATGAACCGCAAGTTTACGGTAACGCTCATTCTCGTTGTTGCTCTTCTTATGATTGTGGGGAGCATTCTCCCGACGATCGGGGAAGCGCGCGATCACCGGCACTGGCGCTACCACCCCTACTACGGCTGGGGATACAACCCATACGTGGCGCCGTGGTATCCGTACCCGCCGGTCTACGTGCCACCGCTCTACATGCCGCAGGTGATTGTACCGCAGTTCGTTGTGCCGCAGCCTCAACAACAGATCATCATCCGCGAGGCGCCGCAGACCTACGTCGAGCAACCGAAGCCGCAGGAGCAGGCAGAGAACTACTGGAAGTACTGCCCGGACACGAAGACCTACTTCCCCTATGTACAGACCTGCGCATCGACCTGGCTTAAGGTGATCCCGCAAACGGCTCCGCCGCAGTGAGCACTCAACGAACATAGAGGAGGTGAGCGCGATGAAGACAAGGTGGGGAGGTCTCACAAGAACCGCTGCTTTTATCGTTCTCGTCCCGTTCCTCGCGAGTTGCGCGCCGATGGTCGTTGGTTCCTCGATGCCGGTTTTCACCGGACAGGGGAAGACTCCTGCCGAATTCGAGAGCGACAAGTGGCAGTGTCACGCGCCAGCTATGGCAGACGCGCAACGCGTGCAGGATGCGGCTAATATAAACGCCGTGATCGCGATCCTCGGAACTGCGGCCGCTGGTGCTGCCATCGGAGCCGCTACTGGAGGCGGCAGAGGCGCAGGAATTGGAGCCGCAGTGGGAGGCACCGCCGGCGGGGCTTTCGGCGCAGCCGGAGCAAGTTCTGCTTCCGAGCCAGCACAGCGGGCCTATGACACGACGTACTTCTCCTGCATGTATAACAGGGGTCACAGCGTGCCAGGCGCCCAGCGTTCCCAGCCCGCACAGCAACAAGCACCGCGAGCGGCACCCATGCCGCCCCCGCCGCCCTCGTACGGTCAGCCCCCAGCTTTTTCTCCATCCTATGGACCGCCGCCGCCCGCGGCATCCCCTTCGGGAGCCTGCGTACCAACGGGGCGGTCGGTGAAGACACCCGGGGGATACGTGCCGGAGTGCAAATAGCTCCGGCATCCGTTGTCCCGAGTGGGGTCAAACCCCACTTGGGCTTCGTCCCAGTCCGCGCGCAGAGCGCTGCCATCTTGGCGGCCTCTGCGCTTTTTTTAATTTTTTAAAAACTGGGTGTAGCCTCTATAATACGATCGTATTATAGAGGCTACACCGCCGTAAATTTTGGGGCGATATTCTTTGCGTATTTTCTGATTTTCAATATATCGAGGTTGAACCTCGATATATTATTGATATATGTACTCCCAAGCGCTGATAATGTTCTAGACACTCAAAGTGAGGTATTGCAGATTTTGAATATTTGTCATACCTTTGGGGTAACGAATTGGCTCTTCTACAGTTCTAGAAATAACCCATATTTGAATGGTTGAGATTGAAGTTCACTTCCGACCACAAAGGAGGACGCGCCATGAAAAGGGTCGTTGCTGTTCTGGCCGGAATTTTCACGTTCTTGGCAATAGCCAGCGCCGCCGGCGCAGAGATGCCCTGCCAGCAGAATGACCGGAGGGCACAGTTTCGGCCGAGCCTTGGCCACGTAGGATTGACGCCATGAGCTCAGCGCCCGCGACACTCGGGCACGGGCAGTCACTCGGGGAAGAAATCGCGAATAGCATTAGCCATGGTGTGGGCCTCGCCGCCGCACTCGCGGCGACCCCATTTCTTATCGCGTATGCCGTGCAGCGCGGGGGTGCGGCATTCATGGTAGGCGCGAGCGTCTTCGCCGTGACGATGGTGCTGCTGTACCTGGCTTCGACGCTCTATCACACCCTACCGCACGGCCAGGCCAAGCGCGTGTTTCGAGTCATAGAGCACGGCGCGATCTTTTTTCTCATCGCCGGTACGTATACGCCCTTCACCCTGGGTGTGCTGCGCGGTGCGTGGGGGTGGACGCTATTCGGGCTGGTCTGGGGCTTGGCTGTGGGCGGAGTACTTCTGAAGGCCGTGGGCGGCATACGGTATCCAGCGCTCTCCGTGCTTCTGTATCTGGGAATGGGGTGGCTCATCGTTGTCGCGATTCGACCGCTGTGGCTCCACATGCCGCTGGCTGGTCTGGTGTGGCTTCTGTCGGGGGGCATCGCCTACACGGCCGGCGTGGCGTTCTTCGCCGCGAAGCAGCTGCGCTTTAGCCATTTCGTGTGGCACCTATTCGTCCTTGCTGGTAGCACCTGCCACTTCATCGCGGTACGGTTCTACGCGGCCTAATTCACGTTGTGTCTATCGGGTTGACCAACCGGGGAACGATACAGGTAACCTGCATTCGCCCCCCGGTTTTCTTTTGCATACGGTGCATGGTTTCTATATGATGATTAACCGTTGGAAATTCATTAAAAACTTAGCTAGAATGAAACTAATCTTATGAATACTGATTGGAGTTCGCGAAATTTAGTGCGCGAGTGTTTTTCTCTTGTTGGAAAGCGGGTGAAGGTCGCCGGCTGGGTGGCTAGCAGGAGAGATCACGGAAAAATTATTTTTATTGATTTAAGGGACCGAAGCGGAATACTTCAGGTAGTTTTTACTCCGTCAACTAAAGAGACTTACGAGATTGCTTCCGGGCTGCGCGACGAATGGGTAGTTTTAATTGAGGGCACTATTGCTGAACGTCCCAAGGGAATGCAAAACCCCGAATCGCCTAACGGCACGATTGAATTGCAAGCAGAATCGCTTACGGTGTTAAATCCCGCCAACACTCCGCCCTTTCCGGTCGTGGGAGACGGCAAAGACATTGAAGAAGAATTGCGCCTTAAGTACCGTTATCTTGATCTGCGCCGTTTGCGCCTGCGGGATAATCTGCGAATGCGAAATGAAGTAACTTTATTTATGCGAAATTGGCTGAAAGCCCGCGACTTTATTGAAGTGGAAACGCCAATTTTAACTAAAGGCACGCCCGAGGGCGCCAGGGAATTTTTGGTGCCTTCGCGAATTTATCCGGGGAAGTTTTACGTTCTGCCGCAATCGCCTCAGCAATATAAACAGCTCTTGATGGTTGCCGGTCTTGAACGCTATTTTCAGATTGCGCGCTGTTTTCGCGATGAGGACCAGCGCGGCGACCGCCAGCCGGAGTTTACCCAGCTTGATGTTGAGATGAGTTTTGTTTCGCAAGAAGAGGTACTGCAATTGGGTGAAGAATTATTCACGGAAATGATACATGCGTTATTCCCGGAAAAACATTTGACTGCTGAACCTTGGCCGCGGCTTACATATAAAGAAGCAATGGAGCGTTATGGAACCGATAAGCCGGATCTGCGTAAAAATACCGCAGACCAAAACGAGCTGGCGTTCGCTTTTGTGGTGGATTTTCCCATGTTTGAAAAAGGCGCGGATGGCGTGCTCCAGCCGATACACCATCCATTTACCACGCCGAATCCCGAAGACATAGCAAAACTCGACTCTGACCCGCTTTCGGTTCGGGCATGGTCTTACGACATCGTTTTAAACGGCAACGAAATATCATCGGGGAGCATCCGCATCCATAATCGGGCTTTGCAGGAACGGATTTTCGCGATTCTCGGATTAACGCCCGGAAAGATCAAAGAAAAATTCGGTCATATGCTGGAGGCATTTGAATACGGCGCCCCGCCGCACGGCGGGTTCGCGCCGGGGATTGATCGACTTCTTATGATTCTTGCGGGGGAGGGGAGTATTTCGGAAGTCATAGCTTTTCCCAAAACCGGAACCGCGCGCGACCCCATGATGGGCGCCCCGTCAGAAGCTGATATCAAACAAATAAAGGAACTTCACTTAAAACCCGACAGCCAAACAAATTTCTAAACCAATTACTGAATTGTGGTTCAATAGACTATCCTACTAAACCGATATAATAGTACAATAGGATAGTCTATTGACCATTTACTCACGAATGCCGAAAATTTCCTACAACACACCATCAAAAGAGATACATCAACAGATGATTGATGCATTAGTAACAAGTTTCGCTAAAACCAGCGACGAAGTTGTGATTCGCAAGTTTATGAATGATTTATTCACTCCGACAGAGAAAGTCATGCTTGCCAAGCGGTTAATGGCCTCCATTCTTTTGCAGAAAGGTTACGGGTATCTAGCGATTTGCAAGATGCTGAAACTAAGCAAGGCGACCGTTAACGTGGTCCATCGCGACATTGAACGTTCCGGGGAGGGATACCGTTTAATTTATCGGCGTCTTGTTGAAGATAGGGGGAGCCGCTTTAGTAAGTGGCTAGAGGCGTTGCGGTTGCCGATGAAGGGATCTCCCAGCGATATGCGCCGCTGGAAAAAGACCCCACAGGAACTCTAATTATAAAGATACAATAGGATAGTCTATTGAACTATGAATGAGACTGCATGAATGGATATTATGTAAAACAGCCGCAATTTGAAGGACCGCTGGATCTTTTACTCGATTTGATCGAGCGCGAGAAACTGCCGATCAACGAGATTTCGCTGGCCACGGTCACGGATGATTTTCTGGTGGGGGTAAAAGCCATGGAAGCAATTGACCGGGAAACGCTGGCCGAGTTTTTAGTGATCGCGGCACAGCTCATGCTTATTAAGTCGCGTTCGCTTTTACCGCATCTGGAGCTGAACCAAGAAGAAGAGGAATCCATCGAGGATTTGGAACGGCGTTTGGCGCTCTACAAAAAGCTAAAAATGCTGGCCAGTGAATTAAAGCATCTTGAATCCCGAGGCTGGCGCATCTTTGCAAGAGAAGCGTTTCTCGGCGTTCCGACAGTTTTCTATCCGCCGCCGCAATGCACACCGTCGCTGATTTCCCAGACGTTTGCTGCGATTTTACGCGCTTTGCCGCAACTGCAGACGCTCGTCGAGGAGAAACTTAAAAAAGTAATCTCGCTGGAGGAGAAGATCTGCGAAATCCAGACGCGGCTTACCAAACACCTTGAGCACGCCTTCTCCGAAATCGTGAAAGGCAGTAAAGAAAAAATCGAGATTGTGATATCATTTCTGGCGATCTTGGAACTGGCCAAGCAGAGGCTGGTGTCGCTCCATCAGAACGAACCGTTCGAAGACATTATAGTTCGATCATTCGACTCCGCTCATGACAAGCATGCCAAAATTGAAACCCCATCATAGCTTGAAACGCTAAATGACCTTAGAATTAAAATCAAAAATTGAAGCGGCGCTTTTCGTCAGCGGGGAACCGATGACTATAGGGCGCATCTCGAAAATCCTCGGCGAGAAACCGGTGAATATAAAAACGGCGCTCGCGGAGCTCGCGGCCGATTATAAGAATCGCGGCCTCCGTCTTGTCGAGAACGGAGAAGAATGGCAGTTCGGGACGGCGGCAGAAGCAAGCGACGTGGTCGAAAAACTGATCAAAAGCGAATTTACCGAGGAGCTTTCGAAAGCGGCGCTTGAAGTGCTTTCGATTGTCGCCTACAAAGGACCGAACACGCGAGCCGAGATCGAGTACATTCGCGGCGTGAATTCGTCATACAGTTTGCGAAATCTTCTCTTGCGGGGGCTCGTGGAACGAATTGATAACCCCAAAGACGCTCGGTCGTATCTGTATCGGATAAGCGTTGAGTTTCTGAAATATCTTGGAGTGGAGAATCGCGAAGCCCTGCCGGAATGGGAGTCTTTGCAGAAAGCCGCGGTCCCAAACTTAAATAACGAAGAAATTTCCGCTGACTCTGGCCCCCAAAAATGAAATAGGCGATTGAAATTATGTTTAACCAGCGAACTATATTGGGAACCGGCGTATTTCTTTTTTCGATGCTGACCGCTTCGGTCTTGATCGCGGGGCTGGAAAACAGTCTTTCGAACGCCGCGCCCAAAGCCTCGGCGAATTTTAAACCCAACTATGCTGCTGCGATTTCTTTGCCGTTGATCGATGGCGATGCGATTGAGGCCGAATCCTACATCGTCTCCACCGCTTCCGGCGTCGTTCTTAAAGAGAAAGAGAGCCAGAAACAATTTCCGATCGCAAGTCTCACGAAAATAATGACAGCGCTTCTGTTGAAAGAACGCGGAGGCGAGGCGGTGATTCTTATTTCTGACACGGCTAAAAACGCAGCGCCCAAACAAAGCGATCTCCCCATAGGCGAGACCATCACGGGAGAAACGGCGAGAATTCTCATATTGGTTGAGTCAGACAATGACGTTGCGGAAGCGACGGCGGCCGCGGTGGGGACAGAGATCGAACCGAATATGAAACCGAGAGACGCCTTCATCCGCGGTATGAATAAAAAGGCCTCGCGCTTGGGTATGTACTCCACTCATTTTCAAAATCCAACGGGACTTGACGATTTAAACCATTATTCAAGCGCGGCAGATCTCGCAAAATTGCTCGCTTATATAGATCTGCGTCACCCCGATTTTTGGGATATAACGGCATCTCCTCCGTCAGCCGTCCAGGGCCTGTCCGGCAAAACCTACGCCATTAAGAGCTCGAGCCTCCTGGTTTCTTACCCAGGCCTTGTCGGAATGAAAACCGGCCTAACCGACGAAGCTATGGGAGCGCTTGCCCTGAAATACCGCTTGACCGAGTTTCCGGAGGATATCTACCTCATTCTTCTCCGCTCGCCGGATCGTTTTCGCGACGGAGAAAGACTGCTCGCCGCCGTTAGGCGCGCGTTCCAAGCCGAACTAAAATAGTCTATAATAAGCCAAGACTAATATTGCGTCATGAATGCTGAACGCGAGCTGGTATTAAATGTGCTTAAGGTCTTCGGTCTGGGGGCTTTTAGTTTTATTATGGCGATGGCATGGACGCCTCTCCTTACGAATTTTCTTTACAAGCATAAGATGTGGCGAAAATCCGCTCGCACCATGGCAGCGGACGGCACGTCTACGCCGATTTTTCACTCCATGCATAAGGAAAAAGAAGTTTCGACGCCGAGACTCGGCGGGCTTTTGATTTGGGTGACGGCCGCCATGGCGGCGTTGTTGTTCTGGATACTTGCCGTTACAACGGACATCGAACTCTTTGATAAGCTTAATTTTCTATCGCGTAATCAAACTTGGCTGCCGTTTTTTATGTTCATCGCGGCGGCAGTGCTCGGCCTTTTCGATGATCTTTTCCAGATTTATCAAAAAGGCGGCTATAAAGGCGGCGGGATTGAGCTAACTTTACGCATCGGATTGATCCTGCTTATTGCCGCGCTTGGAGCTTTGTGGTTTTATTTCAAACTCGACTGGCGAACAATTTATATTCCGTTCGCCGGCAATATTTATATCGACGGCTGGTATCTGCCGCTCTTTGTGGTCGTAACGTTAGCCACTTTTTCCGGGGGCGTGATTGACGGCATCGACGGGCTTTCCGGCGGGGTGTTTGCCTCGATTTTTGCGGCCTACAGCGGAATCGCATTTTTCCGCGGCCAGATCGATCTCGCCGCGTTTTGCGCCGTCATCGCCGGAGCGATTCTGGCGTTTTTATGGTTTAACATTCCGCCGGCGCGCTTTTATATGTCGGAGACCGGCACCATGGGACTCACGGTGGCTCTCACAACCGTCGCTTTTCTTACGGACTCGGTGGCGGTTTTGCCGATCATCGGGTTTTTGCTGGTTGTCGAATCGGCCTCGGTTATAATCCAGTTCGCCTCGAAACGCTGGCGCGGCAAAAAAGTATTCTTGGTCGCGCCGGTTCATCATCATTTTGAAGCCATAGGTTGGCCGGGATATAAAGTTACGATGCGTTTCTGGGTGATCAGTGTGGTGTTTGCGATTGTCGGCATGGTAGTCGCGCTCATCGGGAGATAAAAATATGTATGACATCATCATAAAAAACGGACGGGTGATTGACGGGACGGGTAAGCCCGCTTTTAACGCGGATCTGGCGATTCACAAAGGAACGATTGCTGAAATTGGGGATCTTGGCAAAGCTCATGGCGAAAAAATCATAGACGCATTGGGACACTGCGTTGCTCCGGGCTTCATAGACATCACAAACCATTCGGATGTAACAGCCGCCATGTTTCGCTCCCCGATGCTGGAAAGCATGGTGCGCCAAGGCGTGACAACCGTTATCGGCGGCAACTGCGGCGTTTCGCTCGCCCCGCTGGTTACGCCAGATGTCATCCACTCGGTCCGCAAGTGGACCGACACCTCCTCCATCAGCGTCAATTGGCTCTCGATGGCGGAGTATCTTGCGGAGGTGGCGAGACTTAAGCTCGCGATAAATTTCGGGACACTTGTGGGGCACGGGACGCTCCGCCGCGGCGTAGCGCACGAAGAGGAGCGGCCGTTGAGCCTGGAGGAAATCGCCAGCCTAAAAATGCTTTTAAAATCGGCACTCCGCGAGGGAGCTTTCGGGCTTTCAACTAACTTGAGCGCATCGCATGAAGCAGCGGCGACCCCCGACGAGATTACGGAAATCGTAAAAGCTATGCAAGCGGAAGGCGGGGTTTACAAAACGCATTTGCGCAACGAGGGAGCGTCACTAATCTCGGGCGTAAATGAAGCGTTGCAGGTGGCGCACGGCGCCAAGGTGCCGGTTGCGATTTCGCACCTAAAAGCCGTCGGCCGAAAATCATGGCCGCTTATGAAGCGGGCCGTTGCCATGATTAACCGCACGGCGAAGTCCGGCGAGCGGATCATTTACGATATTACCCCGTATTCCAGCACCGGTTCGCAGCTTTCAGCACTCCTGCCGCCGTGGGTGCGCGAGGGCGGATTTTCGGCGATGCTTCTGCGCCTCCGCGACAAAAGTTTGCGCCAAAGCATCGTCGGAGACTTGGCGGATTTAACGCTTCATTTTGAACGCACCAGAATAGCGGAAGCGGATGATGGCATCAGCCCCGGCAAAACTATCGCAGAACTTGCCGTTCGCTCGGGATTGAGCCCGGAAGACACCATGATCGAACTTTTGCTGGCCAATGGCGGGCGAGTCTCAATCATCGGAAAAACTTTGCACAGCAAAAACATCGCGCTTGGGATCCGGGGCGCCGTATCTGTGATCGCCTCCAACGGCAGCGGACTCTCCGGGGCACCGGATCAATACGCTCTGCCGCATCCGCGGTCTTTCGGCGCTTTCCCGAGATTCCTTTCACGCTACGTTACAAAAGAGAAGATGCTTTCCTGGGAGGAGGCGATTATGAAGATCGCGTCGCTTCCGGCGGAGTTCATGGGGATCAAGAATCGCGGAAAGATTTTGCCGAAATACGCGGCCGATATCGTGGTCTTCTCGCCCGAAACCGTACGTGACCGAGCGACGTATGAGAACCCCTATCTTTTTCCGACGGGAATTCCGCACGTGATCGTGAACGGTGTCGCGGTTGTCTCCGAGGGTGCCTTAACCGGCGCGCGGCCCGGGGCTGTACTAAAAAAGACGTAAAACCCGCATCTCAAAAATAAAACTCAATATTTATGAAGCATTCGTTCAACGGGAAGAAAATTACCGTCATGGGATTGGGTTTGCACGGCGGGGGAGCGGGAGTCGTTAAATTTTTATTGAAAGAGGGAGCTGGGGAGATCATCATTACCGATCTTAAGAAGCGCCCCGCTCTTCTTTCGAGCATTCGGCAAATCCAAAAGTCGCCGCGCCTCCGTTACGTGCTCGGGCGGCACCGCATGAGCGACTTTGAGAACCGCGACGCCGTAATCAAGAACCCCGACGTTCCGTTATCCTCGCCTTATCTGGCGCACGCCATAAAAAACGGCGTTCCGGTCCTCTCCGACGTCGGAATTTTCTTTGAACGAGTGAGGGTGCCGATTATCGGCGTAACCGGCACGAAAGGAAAATCAACCACCGCGACGCTTATCGCGCTTTTACTCCGAAAACGATTTCCGCGGATCCTGCTTGCCGGCAATATCCGCAAATCGGTTCTTGAAGTCGTCGGGCGAGCTGACCGTGCGGGCGCGATTGTTTTGGAGCTCTCCAGTTTTCAGCTTGAGGATTTAGCCTACGCCAAAAAAAGCCCGCACCTTGCCGTTATCACCAATCTTTTTCCCGACCATCTCAACCGCCACAAAACGTTCCGCGAGTACCGGCGCATAAAGTCCATCATCACCGCGTTTCAAAACAGAAACGACGCCGTGATTATCGCCAAAGACAGGGGACTGGAGCCGCTCATAAAAAAGACTAAAGCTAAAAAGATTATCGTGAACATTTCCGAGAGAGACCGAGTGCGTATGGCTCGCCTGCATCCGGCCCTTGATGGCCACATGGCGGACGCGGCGATGCTGGCGGTTGCCGCAGCGAAGTTTTTCGGAGTAAGTTCAAAATACGGATTCGCTCGCCTGAAGCGTTTCAAGCCGCTCGCGGGAAGGATGCAAGTTGTTGCAAAAAACAGCGGAGTAACTTTTATTAATGACACAACGGCAACCAACCCGACTGCCGCCCTGCGAGATCTTGAGCTTACCGCCGGACGCTTCCGACGCGTGATTTTAATCGCAGGCGGAAGCGATAAAAAACTTCCCCTTGGTCAATTCGCAAGAGCGATCCGCAAATTCGCGCACCATGTCGTTTTGCTCCCCGGTAGTGCGACGGAAAAGCTGAAGAGCGCAATCGGGGCGTGGGGCAAGGATCGAGTGACGTCCGCCGTCTCAATGGAAGAAGCCATACGCCAAGCAAAACGCCGCGCCTCCCGCGGCGACACGGTCCTGCTTTCTCCGGGCGCTTCCAGCTTCGGCTTATTCCTTCATGAGTTCCATCGCGGGGATGCGTTTGTCCGCGCAATAAAGAAATCAAAATGAAACTCCGCTCGCTTCTGGCCGACAAAATTTTTCTCGTGGTCGTCTCGGCGCTCACAATCGGCGGGCTGGTTTTTCTTTCTTCGGCCTCCGTTGCGCTTTCAGAAAATAAGTTCGGGACGATTTATTATTTTTCGCTGCGGCATATTTTCGCGATCCTAATCGGGGTAGCTCTCTTTTTAGTCATCCAGACCGTGTCGTATCGGTTTTGGAAGAAACTTGCGCTCCCCTTAATGGTGTTCTCAATCCTATTGCTCTTCGTTATCCTTTTTACTTCGCTGGGTTTCAGGTCTGGCGGCGCCACGCGCTGGCTCTCGATAGGTCCGATATTTTTCCAGCCCTCGGAGATCGCAAAAATTTCTTTCGTTCTCTTTCTCGCCTGGTGGTTTGATCGTGAAAAGCGCGTTCATAGCTTTCTTTTCGGGTTCTTGCCGGTGACGCTTGCTGTTTCGGTGATGGGGGTGCTTTTAATGCTCCAGCCGGATCTCGGAACGTTTCTTATTATCGCGACAACCGCGCTTGTGATGTATTTTGTCGCTGGCGGGAGTATCCGCTATTCCGCGCTTTTTATAACCCTTGGGGCCACCGCATTTCTTTTGCTGGCGTTGTTTGTACCATATCGTTTTGACCGAATCCGTGTTTATCTCAACCCGGAGACCGAACTCTTGGGCATCGGATATCAAGTCAGGCAAGCCGCCATTGCCATCGGCTCCGGCGGTTTTTGGGGCGCAGGATACGGCTCTTCATTTCAAAAGCAGGGCTTTTTGCCCGAACCGATCGGCGACTCGATTTTCGCCGTGGTCGCGGAGGAATTCGGTTTCTTGCGCGCGATGATAATCCTGCTTCTTTTTCTTATGCTGCTCTGGCGAGGCATTCTGGCCGCGGGCGCCGCTCCCGATTTCTTTGCAAAACTTGTCGTAACTGGCATCATAACGTCAATTGTGGCGCAAGCCTTCGTCAATATGGGATCGATTTCGGGTCTCTTGCCGCTGACCGGCGTGCCGTTGCCGTTCATTTCCTACGGAGGCACCTCGATCGTCGCCACATTTATCGGGATGGGGATCGTTTATCAGATTATCCGGAAATCATCATGATCCCGTTAGAAAATTAACTGCTTAACTTCAGCGCGTTTGTAATTACATTTGTAAAATGATGCCGTTTATTTCTCCAGAGACACAATTTAATTTTTTAACGGGATGAGAATTTTATTTACCGGCGGCGGTACTGGGGGGCACTTTTTTCCGATTATCGCGATTGCCAGAGAACTGAAACGAATCGCGGAAGATGAACGGATTTTGGGCCTGGAACTTTATTACATCGGGCCGGACGATTTCGGCAGAGAAATTCTTAACCGCGAAGACATAGTTGGCGAGACTCTGCCCACCGGTAAACTTCGCCGCTACTTTACGATCCTAAATCTGGTTGATCTGGTAAAAACATTTCGCGCTGTGCTCGCGGCGTTCTGGAAACTATTCCGCCTCATGCCGGATGTTGTTTTTTCCAAGGGCGGATTCGGCGCCTTCCCACTGCTTTTGGTTTCGCGCATCTATCAAATTCCCGTAATCATACATGAATCAGATGCGGCTCCCGGATTGGTTAACCGCTGGTCTGGTAAATTCGCCAAGCGCATTGGAGTGGCGTTTGCGAAGGCCGCGCCGTATTTCCCGCCGGAGAAAACTGCGGTCGTCGGAAACCCGATTCGCAAACGAATTCTGGGAGGAGTACGGGATGAGGCCAGGGATAGATTCGCGATTTTCAGCCTAAAACCCGTGGTCCTGGTGCTTTGCGGCAGCCAAGGCGCGCTCCCAATTAATCAGATGATTCTTTCCGGATTAAAAGAATTCGTGAACGATTTTGAAATTATTCACCAGACCGGCAAGGATAATTTTGCTGATATCTCCGCGGAGTCCACAGTCATTCTTTCCGGCGAAACGAAAGCTTACTATCATCCTTATCCCTTCTTGGATGAGACGCGGCTTCGGGAAGCTTACGCCGCCTGTGACATCGTGATTGCGCGAGCTGGCTCAAGTATTTTTGAGATCGCCGCCGCGGGAAAACCCTCAATTCTGATTCCCTTGCCGCACGCCGCCCAAGACCACCAGCGGCAAAACGCTTACGAGTACGCCAAAGTCAGTGGGGCCGTCGTCATCGAGCAAAATAACGCCACGCCGAATCTTGTGCATCACACCCTCCTGCGCATATTTGAAACATCGGGAGAAATTCTTCGCATGCAAGAAGGCGCGGCTAGGTTCGCGAGGAGAGACGCGGCCGAAGTCGTGGCCCGCGAAATTCTTAAGATCGGTCTTGAACACCATGACTGACGTTCGCGTCCGTTTTGCGCCGTCTCCCACCGGGCCGCTCCATATCGGCGGCGCCCGAAGCGCGCTTTTTAATTATCTTTTTGCGAAAAAGCACGGAGGACGCTTTATTCTTCGCATTGAAGACACGGATCGCGAACGATCGGAAAAAGAATTCGAAAGAATGATTATAGAATCTTTCGCATGGCTCGGCATCCCGCCGGACGAGGGGCCGATGGAGGGGGGAGATTTCGGGCCGTATCGGCAAAGCGAGCGACTTGATTCTTATAAAAAAATACTCGAGTCGCTGATTGATCAGAAAAAAATATTTTTCTGCCCGCATGCAAAAGAAGAACGCCGAGAGGAGCCCGTTGTCCATTGGTGCGAATTTCGCGACGGGGGAGGGGAGTCGGCAGAGTCAATTCTCCGCTTCAAAACTCCCGAGAATCGAATGATCGTTTTCAACGACCTTGTAAAGGGTCAAATCAGCACCGAAACCGGCGCCATCGGCGACTTTTCGGTCGCCAAAAACCTCGAAGCGCCGCTCTATAATTTCGCCAATGTCGTGGATGACTTTGCTATGAAAATCACGCATGTTCTGCGCGGCGAGGATCACATCGCCAATACGCCAAAGCAGATTTTATTGCAGGAAGCGCTTGGCTATCCTAGTCCGCTTTATGGGCACCTGCCGCTGATTTTGGGGCCAGATCGGTCGAAACTATCAAAGCGCCACGGCCCAACGGCTCTTCTTGAATATAAGGCGCGGGGATACTTGGCCGAGGCACTTAGAAACTATTTGGCGCTTCTCGGGTGGAACCCCGGAACCGACCAAGAGATCTTCTCGCTGGATGAGCTTATTCGGGCATTCTCACTGGATAAAGTTCAAAAATCCGGAGCGATCTTTGATGTCGCAAAGCTTGATTGGATGAACGGCGAGTACATCCGCCGTTTGCCGATAGCGGAATTGGCCGGCTTGCTTATGCCGCATGTAAAAGAAGCTGGCTTTCCCGTCGGCAAATACCCCAAAGAAAAATTAATGAGCATTGTCGAGCTTGAACAACCCAGATTAAAACGCTTGGCGGAAATAGGGGAGCGGATAGATTTTTACTTTAAAAAACCGGCAGCGCCCGCTGAATTATTGCGCTGGAAAAGCATGACGGACGCCGAGATGCTTGCCTCGCTCGATAAATCCATAGAGATACTGTCTGGTTTTTCGGAGGATTCTGTAATGAAAAATGAAACAGAACGCATATTCTTTGAAGCGGCTTCGGAATTTTCCGCCGACAGGGGAGCGTTGCTTTGGCCGCTCCGCGCGGCGCTCTCCGGCAAGAAGGCCTCGCCGGGGCCATTCGATATTATCGCCGTTCTCGGCCGCGACGAGTCTCTGGCGCGCCTAAACGCCGCAAGAGAGATGGTCGCGAGAAGCTCGGCACAATGAAGCCTCCACGGACTTACCGTGTCCATCCGAATCCTTGTTCACCCATCGAAGCCTTAGCGAAGTTGGGGCGAAGGAGGACGCCCACGGTCCTATGCGATGGCGGATAAAAATGGAGTCCCGACAATAGATTATAAGATAGATTATAATCTGTGCTATTATAATACGCTATCGCGTATTATAATAGCAACGTGTTATACATATTTTAAAAGCAATTATGTTTCTAAAGATATCCCTAAAAAACATCAGCTCCGTGTCTAATTAACTACGGGGCATTCTCGACAAATAATAATCGACCGCTTTACTTGCCTAGAACCAAGCAACGCGGGAGTCATTCGACTTCGCTCATGATCCTGAAGAAATTGACGGTCAAGCTCCCGCGCTTTGTCGAAATGCAAAATCGGATATAATACTAACATGAAAGAATTCGCAAACTCTCCGTTGAGAGGATCATTTTTGGTTGTTGCTCTGGCTTTTGTTGCGATAGCGGTCGGTCCCAGTTACCAATCGGCCGCTGTCGCGCAAAACGCCAACTCAAACCAAAATGCTTCTGCCGACGTCGCCGAACTGGAGAGGCAAATCGAGGAGCGGAATCGCGAGATTAAGCGCCTCGAGGAAATCGCCAAAACCTACCGTGACACTATCGCATTAACCCAGGGACAGGCAGCGACCTTAAAAAACGAGATCGCGCGGATCAATCAAACCGTTCTTAAACTCCGATCCGAGGTTCGCGTGATCGAGGAGCGCATCAAGAAAACAAACATCGAAATCAAGAGTTTAGATGTCCAGATTCGGGAAACAGGGATAGAAATCGCGCGAAAGCGCGCGCACCTGACCGAGTTAATCCGGGCGCTCGCGGCCGCGGAACGCGAAAATCCCGTCGAGTCGCTGCTTGAATACGGACGCCTTTCCGACTTTCTTAATAATCTGGAAACTGCGGCGGATCTTGAAAAAAATCTCGGGGAAACCGTCAAGGAGTTGCGCCTGCTTCATGCCGCGCTTGGCGAAAAAAAATCTCTTTCCGAAGCCAAGGTGGTGGATTTGAAACGCTACGCCGCCAATTTAGGAGATAAACAGCGTCTGCAAGTTTCCCAGCAGCAGGAACGCAGCCGAGTTTTGTCAGAAACGCAAAACCAGGAGAAAAAATATCAGGAGCTTTTGGCAGAGATCGAACGGAAACGCCAGGCCCTGCAAGACGAAATCGACGCCTACGAGCGAACGCTGCGTTTTACGCTGGACCCAAACGCTCTGCCGCAAAGCCGAAGCGGCATCTTGCAGTGGCCCGTGCCGATGCTCGATAAATCTTTGACTCAATGTAATCGTACAGTATGGGCGTTCTTGACCCAATGTTTTGGAAACACCGCATTTTCCCTGGCCGGAGGCTATGCGGGCAAGGGGCATAACGGCATTGATATCCGCGCTTCAAACGGAACGGAAATTCTATCAGCCGAGAGCGGTACTGTGCGTGGCATCGGAGACACAGACCAAGCTTGCCGGCGCGCATCCTACGGCAAATGGATTCTGATTGATCATGGAAATAATCTGACAACTCTTTATGCGCATCTCTCGCTGGTCAAGGTTGTGCCGGGTCAGACGGTCAGTAGGGGAGAGCTTGTTGGATATTCCGGTAATTCGGGTTACGCCACAGGACCGCATCTGCATTTGTCCGTCTTTGCGAACGAAGCTGTTAAAATAGGAAGTCTTAAAAGTAAAGTTTGCGGCCGCGTTATGACTTTGCCGCTTTCGCCGTTCAATGGTTATCTGGATCCGCTGAATTATCTATAGACTATAGGATCGTAAAAGGTATATTGTACGACGTGAGGTATAAACTGACAGAACACTCCCCTGATAGCTATAACTATCAACTACAAACTAAGAACTGAATTATACTCATCATGCGAACTTCTTACTCGGCGCTTTCAACATTCAAGCAGTGCCCCCAGCGCTATCAATTTAAGATTATTGAAAAGAAAAAAGAGCTGAAGACCAAGGAACAGCTCTTCGGCACCCTCATTCACGATTGCCTGCGATTCATGTTCACGCATGATCCCATATTTCCTACACTCGATCAGGTGCTCGAATATTACCAATCTAAATTCCCCGCCGAAAATTGGGCTCGCGAAGAAATCGCGATTTATCGCGCCGAAGGAGAAAAAATGCTCCGCAAGTTTTATCAGCAAAACGCTCCCTGGAATTTTTCCGTGCTCGGTTTGGAATCGAGATTTGAAGTTGTTTTAGAAGACCGGGAAAAGAAGCAAACGCATATCCTTGCCGGGATTATTGACCGGATCGACAAGCTACCCGACGGCACCTACGAAGTCATTGATTACAAAACCCAAAAGCGCTTGCCCTCGCAGGATCAAATTGACCGCGATTTCCAGCTTTCCATCTACGCCATGGGACTAAAACGTCGCTGGCCGCACATAACATCTGATCAAATTAAGCTTTCTCTGCAATTTCTGAAGCACGGCGAAAAGCTTTCAACTAAAAGAAGCGACCTGGACTTCCAAAAGACCGAATCAGAGACGCTAGAAACCATCGATGAGATCGAATCGCGCGTCCACGATGTCCGTGAATTCGAACCCATCGTCTCCCCTCTTTGCGATTTTTGCGGCTACAAGCCGATTTGTCCGGCGTGGAAACATTTGTATAAAAACGTAAAAAGCGAAATTATCGACGGCGCCGCCGTTCCCTCGGTGATGAAAGAATACTTCCAATTGCGCGAAGAAAAACAAAAGGCCGAAAAGCGCTTAAAAGAGCTCGCTTTGCTTCTTACCCATTATCTTGAAGCCGAAACGATTGATCGGGTTTTTGGCGAAGACGGCGTTATTGCCAAAAGAAGAATTGAAAAATACCGGTATGATTTTGATAAAATCCGCCTCATTCTTGAACCGTTGGGAAAATGGCAGGAAATTCTCGCGGCCGATGAAGCCAAATTAAAGAAAATCTTGAAAGAAATCCCCGAAGGGGCGCGCGCCGAAATCCAAAAAGCGCGAATAGTGATCAGAACCTCGACTACGCTCACGGCAACAAAGAAAAAACCCGGCTAGATCAAATAAGCAATAAACTTCAGTTTTGGAAGCTAAGCTTCCAAAACTGAAGTAGGCTCAAAGGTAGGGCCAGACCCCTATTAGGCCAAGAGATAAATGGAATCTATCACGTGGTAAACCGTCGCTTGGAAACCCCGTTTCCAAGTAAATAGCCTGGCTCCCTAATGGAGTGAATCCGTTATATTATCAAGGTTGAACCTCCAAAATATTAGCAACAAGAAGCCAGCTGGAATCTAACCCACATAAAATAAGCCTGTCAGTTAATCTAAGAATTACAATCCTCGTGTAATCAGCGAAGACCGGGGCAGTTCCCTGCCGGGCGATACCCGGCGCGTTCCGCCGCCTCGCGGGACTGAAAATAAACCTTATTCTCCTCCTTGATGTTTCTCGCGCCGGGGCAATTCAACAAATGATACGCCGACCCGCTTTTACTAGCGACAAACGAGCCCCCGGATGCCGCGGTCCCGGGAGCACTCGGGGTTGCGTTTATTACGGCGGCTTGGTTTATGCTCTCATTCGCGCTTACTGAAACGGGTCGCAAGACGTTTGCCTCAACGGCGGCCGATCCATCCGGTTCCGTCACTTCTATTGGATTTTGGGGCGCCCATACGATTGAAAGCCGCCCCAAGCCGAAACTCCCCGCGGCTACGGCAACGATAATCGCCGCCACTAGAATGTCCTCCCGGCGCTCCCCCGCCCACGTCTTGATTCTAAAAAGATAATCTGCTAGCATATCTTGGTTATCATTCTATCATAATTTTTAGTTTTTCATTTTTAACTTTCAGTTCTAGCTATGGCCACAGCTAAATCCGCCGGCGCAGCTAAATATGGACGCGACTCAAACCCCAAATACCTCGGGGTAAAGCTTCATGACGGCGAAAAAGCCAAGACTGGCAATGTTTTAATCCGCCAGCGCGGCCGCAAATACTTCCCCGGCAAGAACGTGCGTGCCGGCGGCGACGACACTCTATACGCTGCGCTTTCTGGCACCGTCAAATTTGCAACCAAGCATCGCAAACGCTTCGACGGCACCCGCCGTATCGCCACCTACGTTCACGTACTCTCATCCTAAGAAAACTAAAAACTTTAGAGACTTGGTTTCAAACTTTTATAAACCTAAACCGTAGCATTTATCCTATAGCATGCTATAGCGTGCTATAGGATAAATGAATGCTTTCTTGTACTTTCTTACTTAGATTTTACTGCTAGTGCGATACCCCAGCATCGTCTCTTGAGATCTACCCCTAAAATTAAACCGTCCCCGCTTCTTTTTCTTTGGCGAAATGCCGATAGACCAAATGTTCCCGCTGCCCCAGTGCAGGAGCTCGGAAATGTGCCACATACTGGCCGATTTGAAAAAAATCAGAGATAAAATCGATTTCATCGCCGCAATTTGCCGGGTGGACAAAGACGCTTTTATGATATTGAAAACATCCAAGCTCATAAAGTTTCATGCGAAGCGCATCACGCGCAGTCTTTCTTGTTTCGGGAATATCAAAAAGGATGACTGTCCATCCGCCGGTCAAACGCTTAGGAATTTCCAGCCGCATATCCTGGAATTCAAACTGCCTTAAACGCTTTTTCCCGCGCTCGGTAATTTCAAGATAAATCTGTCCATTTTTCTTTACAAAATCAATTTTTCGCTCTTCTTTTAGTCGCTGGATAGCACGAAGCATAGACTGTTTCTTCAGCCTTTTGGCGTCTTCCTTGATTTTAAGTATTACTCCGAGCGCTCCTAAAATACCTGGCGCTGTAGCCACAGTAACGAGCAACGCGCCTACACCTAAAGATACAAGAATGGCTTTTTCAACCTCGAACTTTTTCATATTTATACGCACTCACATTATTCTGCTACTGAAACAAAAGCAGGAAACGCCGCACATTGAAAGGACGAACAGTTTATATCCCCTTGCTATCTCCTCTGACTCTAGTCTAACTAATCTGATTAGACATATTATACACCCTTATCCTATATCGCGCTATAGCGTGGTATAGAATAAGTACGCGAAAAAGAGTAAGAAAGAAAAAATAGAGCGGAATAAAAAGGAGAAGGTGCTGTGTACTATAATACGCTATAGCGTGCTATAGGATAAATACAAAAATACAAACATACGAGAGATATGAAGAAAATATGAGAGACAAAAGATAAAGCGAGAAATTGCCAGCATGTGTGGGATCTCGCTCGTGTATTTGGCGCTTGGAGCTTGAGATTTCATCTCCCGAGATTGCTTGCCCCGTCCCGTTAGAGATCCGCCCTGCATGCGTGCAGTGGCGGCAGCCACCCCGATACCATTCTCCTTTGGAGAAGCTACGGGGCATGCCTCGGGGCGGTTTACCTCTAACGGGATGAGGCCAGAAAATAATTAGCCCATTCTGCTAAGTAGGGTCTGACCCTACTTGTATACTTCGTCATGCGTACCAATATCGATAAAACAAATTGTGCTGGGACTCAATACAAACACAATGCGATACTCGTATGAGATGCTCGCCCCAAGACAACCTTTTAACACTCCTCCAAGTTTATGCAGTTTTAAATTTGCCGGGTAGCGGTCGCCTACTAAAACAGTCATCACTTGATGAACGGTGACAGTTAACTCCGGATGGCGTTTCAAAAAAATTTCCAAACGCCGATCAAATCTCGGAGTTGTAAGCAATTGCCTCATCGCAACTTCAATTTCTTGAAAAGCGTGTTTACTGACTTATACTTGCGGACCTTACCGGCACGATATTCGAGCAAGCTTAAATATGCCTCGAGCTCATTGCTTTTGGAGAGAGCCCGCCGCGCAAAAGCGGCGCTTTCGGCAGCAATTTTTTCAATTTTTTGCAGTTCTATAGTAGTCATAGCATTATGATACCAAAACGATTTAAGAAAAACAAATTGCTGTACTTGATTGTTTTCGCAAGAACCGTTCTTGCACAAGCGAAAGGATAGTTTTCAGATAGAGCCTTAGGCTCTATCTCCGGGCTCTATATTCTGTTGCGCTTTGCTCATCGGCCCATGTTGTAGAGGCGTTTGATTTCATCCGCCGACAGAGCGCGGTTGTAGATACGGACTTCATCAATGAGGCCATTATAAAACCTTACGAGATCTTACGAGGTTCGACCTCGTAAGATTTTTTGGTATACTAACTGACATATGAAAAAACCTCAATTCACCACCGACGGCTTTTATCATATCTATAACCGCGGCGTAGAGAAACGCAAGATTTTTCTCAATAATGATGATCATTTTCGGTTTATTCATGATCTATTTGAATTCAATGATGAGGTGCACGCCCAAAACATCTACTATAAACTCCCTTCCATGAAATCTTACGAGGTTCGACCTCGTAAGATTTCTAAACGGAAACTGTTGGTGGAAATTATCGCTTTCTGTCTGATGCCGAATCATTTTCATTTATTTTTGCGGCAAAACGCGGATAATGGCATTGTTAAATTTATGCAAAAGCTGGGAACCGGATATGCAATGTATTTCAACCAGAAATATAATCGTGTCGGCGGTTTGTTTCAGGGCAGATTCAAGGCAACGCTTATTGAACGGGAATCGCACTTTCTTTATCTCCCCCACTACATCCATCTCAATCCCCTAGATCTCTCTATGCCCTCATGGAGAGATAAAAGAATTGAGAATCCGCACAAAGCGCTCAAATTCCTTGAATCATATCGCTGGTCAAGTTATCTGGATCTTACCGGAAAGAAAAACTTTCCATCTATTATTTCCTCCGCCCTTTTCAAGAGATTCTTCGGAACACCAAAAGAATACCGAGAATCACTTCGAGAATGGATTAATGATATGGATTTTGCCGCTCTTTCCGATGTAATCATTGAAAAAGTCTGAAAAGTTTGATTTGGACATCTTACGAGGTTCGACCTCGTAAGATCTCTTTTGTGAAGTTTTTACCGGCCCATGTTGTAGAGGCGTTTGATTTCGGCTTCCGTGAGCACTCGGTTGTAGATGCGGACTTCGTCAACAGTACCTTTGAAATACTCTGAACTGAAAATTTTCGCCCCAATATATAACGGATCAATGGGTGAAATACTTGTTGCCGACCCGCTATATGTATTCATATCTTCCTGAACACCATCTACAAAAATTTTTCCTGTTTTCAATGCACTCCGAATTCCCACAACATGATGCCAACGGTCATCATTAATGGAAGTTGTACTCGTTGCAAAAGCATTTGAGGTAAGACCTCCGCCGCCGAAAGAAAATACCGCCTTCCCGTTCGTAACTGAAAGACTGTAATAATCAGCTCCGTCGTTCGTATTACAATTGGCAAAATCACTTCTGCAAAGAATAAAGCCGTTTGAGTCCGTTTTTATCCATGCGGCAACAGCCCACAATGAACTGCCTGGATTCAAAACATTTCCATTAACCAGAATTTGATCGTTTGCCCCATCAAAACTTAACGCCTGGCCGACTTTGCCGGGGGCGAGGGTTGGGCCGTTGGTGAGCGTCCCGTTGTTCCCCTGCCCCGAGCGGTCGAAGGCGGTTGTGCCGGATATGTCGGGGCCGTTGAAACTCCACATCCCCACAAGCCCGTTGGTGATCTGGTTGTTTTGCGGGGCGTTGATTTTTGCATAATCTGCCTGGTAAAGCGCCAACACTTCTGCCGCCGACAGCACTCTGTTGTAAACACGAACTTCGTCAATGAGGCCGTTGAAATCTGCTGAATTTTGATCGTTATTACCTATAAGCAGGGAGTTTGCTGCATCAGTGATCATAGAACCAGAAGGGGTTCCTGTTTCAGTTGTGGCGGACACGACTCCGTTAACATAAAATACTGGATCATTTGTCGAAGAGCTACGATCGTGGGTAAATACGACATGCTGCCACTTATTCAAAGAAACAGAGTTTTCACCCGATTCCCAGATCCCATTACCACCAGAGAACCCCAGAATAATGGCTAACCTATTGCCAGCACTACAAAGGCCAGCACCAAAAGCACCACACATGTAAAATGCTTCACCCCCTCCACCAGCAAGCCTTTTCGAAACAATATGGCCAATATTTAGACCGCCGCCGCTTCGAGGATTTATCCAAGCGCTCACGGTCTTTGATGAAATATCATCAAGAATTGCGGCCGAGCCAGCATTTACAAGGTCATTTGTCCCATCAAAATTGAGGGCGCCTCCGCGTTTGCCTGAAGTTGTCCATCCGCTGGTGGCTGTCGGGGGGGATGACATACTCGTCAGCGTACCGTTATTCCCCTTCCCGCTAAAGTCCCCGGCGATTGTGCTCGTGCCTTCGTTCATAGACCAGTAGCCGACAAGGCCGAGGTTGGTGGGTGAGGCGGCGAATTTAGCGGCGCCGGATTTGTAGAGCGCCTGGATTTCCGCCGCCGACAGCGCGCGGTTATAGACACGGACTTCGTCAATGAGGCCGGAGAAATAATTAGTATTATTATAGACCCCAACCAGAAACGTGTTTGACGAAGCACTTACACTATTTGAAACAGTCCCAACGTTCACACCATCAACATAGAGTATTGTGGTACTATTCCCGCTTAATACAAGCACGATGTGATGCCATTGATTCGTCCAGTCAGAAATATTATAGCCCGTATCATTTACACACTGATCTGGCGCATTTCCACCGATGTCCCAACATAACTGTGCTGGCGTACCCGTATTACCGAATACTCTTAATGCTCCCACAGCTGCGGGCTTCGTATCAAAAATACCGTCCCCAGACGTGCCGAAATTACTACTAGGCTTAATCCAGGCTCCAAAAGTAAAGTTGCTGCCAACTACGGGGTCTGAAAAAAGAACCTTATCATCACTCCCATCAAAACTCAATGCCTTGCCTCTTTTTCCGTCCACCCACGTGGGGCCGCTCACGAGAGTTCCTTGGTTTTTATTTCCACTCGCGTCCCCGGCGTATGAACCAGTACCTTCGTTCATAGACCAGTAGCCGACTAAACCCAAATTCGAAGGGGGTTTTTGTATTAGTGCCGCATGCGCTTCACCAAAATTCAAAAGCCATAGGGAAATGACCACTATTAAAATTCGAAGCACGAAATCCGAAATTCTAAACAAATTCGAAATTCGAAATCTCAAATCCGAAACACGAACGCTCCTTGTAAACTGCGGGGTTCGTTTCTCTGGGTTGTATTGTTTTGTATTTTGGATTTGAATCATTATGATTTGTTTAGGATTTAGATATTAGGATTTAGGATTTTCTTTATCTGTCTAGATTGGTGGGGGGTTTACCGATAAGAGCGGCATCTGCATTTTTTGCTACTGAAAGGAATAAAATCAGAGCAAAAAAGGCAATTCCTAATTTCCAATTTCTAATTCCTAATAAAAGATACGGCATAATTTCCAATTTCTAATTTCTAATGAAATTCCCAATTTCATAGTCATAATGCCCTCGTAGCGTTTTTAATGCTGTTTGCTCTTGATTTTTTTACAATGGAAATAAATATGAGCTGGAGTTCATTTGACTCCTTCCATAATACCTTTGCCTCATTCCGGAGTGCGGGAACTGCTC
>ORJL011089203.1_pt1 | contig 91857 bp, 60 predicted proteins | sample 1779941 | NCBI WGS metagenome assembly ORJL01 (sample SAMEA104232317, study PRJEB22302) | groundwater metagenome | biome: forest; feature: aquifer; material: groundwater | place: USA | collected 2011-08-07 | depth 5.8 m | reverse complement strand
GAATCTCCCCGATCGACATGCGGAGGGTTTTGACCAGCTGCGCAACCAGAAGCTTAAAACCGGGCGAGCCTGGTCGATTAAAGAAATGCTGCGGGAGTTTTGGACATGTCCGGAAGTGGAAACGGCCAAGGAATACTTTGCGCGTTGGTATGGCTGGGCCATTCGGAGTCGTTTGGAGCCGGTCAAGAAGGTGGCGCGGATGTTCAAACGGCATTTGCCAAATATTCTGACCTATTTCGTCCACCGGCTGAGCAACGGCCCGATGGAAGGACTGAATAATAGAATTCAGAGTCTCGTGAAGAAAGCCTACGGATATAGGAATAGGGAACGATTCAAGATCGATATTCTATTTCACTTAGGAGGATTGGACCTCTATCCCGGCCAATAAAAATTCACCAGAACATGTCTGAAGAAGCAACAAAATCACCACACCTGGATTACACGGCGCGTTTTCTGTGCGCGCCTCGGTCTAGATTCCTTGAGGCAGACGGCCTCGATTTGGGTGAGATTGAAAAGTTGACTCAAATGGAATAACGTTTGTGGCCCAAGGAATCTAGTGAATCTGAAGAGATTCTTCCAAGCAAGTCTCGGGAGCGTCATCGGAGCTCTGCTGGCAGCCATCGTGGCGGTCATAGGCCTGAATCCGTTGACCGCCTTGAAGAAAAGTGGAATCCTCTCGGACGTGTTGGGTGAGCCGCTTCAGCGGCTTAGCTTTGATCTCACCTCCGCTTTCCGCCTGACTGACACGAACAACGATTTGGTTCTCCTCTACATGGACGAGGACTCCCACGAACAGCTCCATCAATCTTATAGTGCGCCTTGGAACCGAAGCGCCACGCATGCGCGCCTGTTGGATCGTTTAAAAGCCGAAGGGGCGAAAGCGGCCGTGTTCGATGTCGTATTCAGCGAGCCCAGCCGAAATCCGGCCGAGGACGCGGAGTTCGCCCGCAGCATCAAATCGTTCGGCCGGGTTGTGCTCGCCGCCGACGCCTCGCGAGGCCGCAACGGCCAACGGATCCTGACGCCTCCCACCGATGTCCTGAGCGAGGCTGCCGCAGCGGTCGGTTTCGACCAGATGGATGTGGATCCCGACCTCATTGTTCGCAAGCACGTGTTATATTCGCCACGAGCTGACAAGTTTCCGGAGCTCAATGAAATTCTCCCGCCCCTCTGCTGGGCTGCTGCTGATCTCCTCCGGGCGCCGACGGTCCAGGACGAGAACGAGTGGGGCCGGGCGCATTGGATCAATTATTACTGTCCGCCCGAGTACTATTTGTCTGCCAGCTACTACCGGGCTTTGTCCACCGACCGGTCAGGCTTGGAACCGGGGTACTTCACAAATAAGATTGTTTTCATCGGAGCCAAACTGCAAACAGGCTTTAGCGGCCAGCGAAAAGATGAGTATCCTTCGCCGTTCTCGCGATGGTCGGACGAAAAACATCAATTCATGCCCGGAGTGGCCATTCAAGCGACCATGTTCTTGAATCTGCTGCGCCACGATTGGCTGACTCGCCTTCCGTGGAAACAAGAATTCAGTTTTGCTCTGGCTGTTGGGGTTCTCTCCGGCGTAGGACTCGCTCAGCTGCGTCCCTTTCTGGCGGGCATTGCGGGCATCCTGGGGATGATCGGGATAGTAATGACGAACTACGTTTTGGTCACTCGCACGCAAGTTTGGTTTGCCTGGTTGGTCATCGAGGTCGAAATCGCCGCGGCTATGCTTTGGTCGATTGTCTTCAACTCGATCAGTCTTTACGTGCAAAAACGGTTGTTGCACCAATCGCTTGCAATGTATGTTTCCCCGGCCCGAGTCAAACAGATCATCAAGCAGCCCCACATCCTCAAGCCCGGGGCCGAAAAGCAAGAACTTAGCATTCTGTTCAGCGACATCGCTAATTTTACGAGCATGTCCGAAGGCATGGATTCGGACGATTTGGCGAATTTCATGAACAATTATTTCGAATCGGCCGTCGCTAATTGCATCCACAAAACCGATGGGACCGTGGTTAAGTTCATTGGAGACGCGATTTTTGCGATCTGGAACGCGCCGGAGTCGCAGCCGAACCACCAGGAGTTAGCCTGTCGCGGCGCGCTGTTGCTTCGCAACGAAACAAGCGCATTCAAGGGAACCACAAAAGGGTTGGAAATCCGCACGCGCATCGGTTTGCACGCCGGTGTCGCGAATGTGGGAAACTTTGGCAGTTCAACTCGAATTGACTATACGGCCATCGGTGAAAACATCAATCTGGCTTCCCGCATGGAGGGGCTAAATAAATATCTAGGGACGGATGTCGTCATGACTGGAGACGTTCAAAAGACAGTGGGCGATATATTTACCACCCGTTTGCTCGGAAATTTCAAATTGAAAGGCTTCGAAAGATCCGTGGCGGTGTTTGAATTGGTCGGGCTTGCTGAAGAAGCGGAGAACTCGACAATCTGGCGCAAGGCTTTTGGAGAGGCGCTAAAGCAATTTCAAAAGGGCGACATCTCTTCAGCAAAGGTGGGGTTCACCCGTGTGTTGGAGCTACGCGCTAGTGATGGACCCTCTCGATTTTATTTACGCCAGCTGGAGGAACTTGATCGTTCCGAGCTGCCGGAGGACTGGACAGGTGAGATCGAATTAAAGGAGAAGTAGTTCGCTGTTTTCGTGGTTCGGCCCCAGGGTTTGCCTTCAGCCATCTCCGAGCAGAAGGGTGGGCTTGTCACGATCTTGTCCGAGCCCGAACCGTGGGAACGCCTTTAGGGAGAACGTCACCGCGACCGCATAGTCGGCCGGGCCATCACGATTATCTCGCACACGGAAAGTGACCGCCGCAGTCCAACTACGAAGATCGCGGTACAGGGTATAGTATTGCTCCTCCATCGTCCCGTCGCGCGCCTCGAAGTGATGGCTAACTCGGACTCCCCAGTTCTCATTCAACCGATAATAGAACCGGGTGAAAATCAGATTGTTCTCGCCTGTGGTTCCGAACGGAGATGCGAACGAGGCGTCAGGATGAAAATAAAGATGTCCCAAGCTGACGCTCCAAACATCATTGGGAGTGAGTGTAAGCGAGTGATTCGCCAGCCGAAAAACGCCACTCTCAACATCAAAGCGAATTTCAGAGCTAAGCGTCATCCATGATCGAGGCTTATAGTCCAAATCGGAAAACACATCCGCGAACGTGTGTTGATCCCGGCGAGGGTCCAGCCGCCAGTCTGTGTAGAGCGCCCAATTAACTAGATTATCAATTTGGTTGTTCCGTTTGGTTTGCAGCTTATTCCTCAATGCCAGCCGGAGGACGTTTTCGCTGTCGATCGAGTCAATGTTGTTGTATTCGGGAAAAGTGATCGGCGGCAGCCGGAAACTCGGCAAGTCGTAATCGAATTGCGGCAGATCCCGGGGGGGCGTCGTCGGGTTGGGAACAAAGACGTAATTGACTGACGGCTCCAGGATGTGTCGCAGTCCATTCACATCCCAGAAGCCGCTCTGCAGATTATTCCACACACGCGATAGTTTCGTGGAGGCTTCCGCACCGGTATTGAACACGGCACGATTCTCGTTCGAGTCATCTTTAAAATTTTCGATTTCTCCGTATCGCGTGAAGCGGCCGCCAATCCGCGGAGTAAGCGTCAACCAACCGAAGAATGTCTGCGGAAGGAGGAGTTGATGGAACGTATCGGCTCGATAAGCGGAGTAATTTGTTCCGCCCGCGTCGCTGGCTGGATCGAAACGGAAATGCCCGATCGAACTCTCGCTTTCGTAGTAGAACGGCGAAACCCCGAGTTGCTGCCGAAAACCCGAGAGCCTCACATCGGGCAAGCGCTCGACGCGTTGAAAGAAATCATTAACTCGCGGCATCGTTAGCGCATTTAGATCGAAATTCCGCCAGGATTGGTTCACCTCGAGAAACGAGGAAGGCTGTGGGTTGTTGCGGTAATCCGTTTCAAAGAAATCGTGAATGACATTGGCGTCGCTTTGCTCCCGCACCACAGCCGTAACCGTGAGATTGGTCCGCAAGGTGGCTTGATAAAACAGTTGGATCCGGTGGCGATCAGAGTCGATCTCCTCGCCGAATAAGTCTTTTCCAGGCTCCTGGTCGTGCAGATAATATAACGAGCCGGAGCCGTGTCCCCAACGTCCAAGATCGAATCCAAGGTCCGGGCCTGCTCCGACCCCACGCTTTTCACGGTAGTCAAGATGGACGGCGCCATTTAGCTGATCACTCCAGAACCAATGATACGAACCGAGCAGATATGGACCATAGATGCTGCGGTACCCTGGGGTGAGCTGGAAGAAGTTAGGGTGCCGTTCGAGGCTGCGTTTATAGTATGGGAAATACATGAGCGGCACCGGGCCAACTTTCATGACGGAGTCTTTGGCCTCGACTTTCTCGTCCGGCACTGCGCGGAGTTGCTTTGCTTCGACGCGATAGAACGGAGTGGCGATGTCGTCGGTGGTAATCAGGCCGTTGGTGGCCGTGTAGACTCGATGCTCGACGTCGGCGTGCAAGCCTTCTCCAGCCGCGAAAAACGGAGGAAAACCCGCCTTGAATCGCTTAGCGGCGATCGCCCGAGTCTTATAATTGTAGGAGAGTTCCTCCCCTTCCCAAACTTCTTTTCCTCGTTGAAGAATGACCTTTCCTCGAGCCATCACCTGGCCGGTGTTCTGATCGATCTCCATGGAGTCGGCCGTTAGGACGGCTTCTCCGTACCGCAACCGCACTCCGTGCGTGAACACCGCTTGGCCAGACTGAAAATTTCCCTGGACCTCGCTTTGTGGACTCGACTGTTCAATTGTGAGGCTTTGTTCTTTTTCGGCGCCGGCGGCTTTCCAGGACCCAAAAGAACACCCGAGCGCCGAGAGGATCAGCCAAAAGAGTGGCAGGCATTTCATTCGGCGGGCCGAGCTAACCAAATCGACGCAGCGCTGCCAAGTTGTTTCCATTGAGCTTTTATGGCACGACAAAATCTACTCTCTCGAAGCCGAACTGTTTGATGAGCGACCGTAATTGCCGCTCCGCTTGCAGACGTGCTTCCTTGAAGATGCCTTCGTTTCGAGCGGCCCTCCGAATATCGTCGATGGCGATGTTGCGCGCATTTTGTTCGAGATCCTTATCAAACTCTCGAAGCATTCCAGTCGTGCGCTCGATAATTTTGGTTTTGTCGTCGTCCAGGTAAACGTCCGTTATGACTGGCCGCGGCAAATGGACCAGGGCGGCTTTGCCTTGAAGCTCCAGATCCTGAACTTTCAACTGGCGCAGATCAACACCAGCTTTCACAACTCCGTGTGCGAGCATCAACACACGATTCTCGCCGTACCATTTCACATCCTCGAGAACCACCACCTTTTCAATCAAATACTTTACCGTGACAAAATCAGACAGAGCCTGCACCTGCTGGAGCAAGATCGGACCGGAGGCGCGGCTCCGCGAAAGACTCGAGAACCATCGGCCCATAAACATTCCTGCGCAGAGGACGACCGCGACTATCACGAACCATAACACGCGCGAACGCTGTGACGGCATGGGGGTAGAATATCGACTCTGCACTTCTTGCAAAGCGTGAACAGAAACCAAACGGGCTTGCGAAGTGGTTACAAGGTTGCCCGACTGAAATCCATCAGGTAGTTTCGCGGAATGAATTGGGCTCCTGCTTTTCCAAAACTTCGGCCGAGGCGCTTGCGTCAATCCGCGGTGATGCGCCGGCTGATTGCAGAAACGCAACTCGAAGCGCAGCGGCTCGTTCTGCCGCTGTTTGTGCGGCCCGGAAGGAAATTGCGGAGGCCAGTGTCCGCGATGCCGGGCGTGTTCCAGCTTTCTCCTGACGAAATCATCCGCGAAGCGGCTTCCGCCTCTCAGACCGGAGTTCCAGCAATTTTGCTGTTTGGTATTCCTGACGACAAGGACGAGAAGGCTTCCGGCGCTTTTTCCAAAAAAGGAATCGTCCAGCAAACTCTTCGAAGCCTGAAACGCGAACTCCCGGAGCTATTGCTCATGACAGACGTCTGTCTCTGCGAATATATGTCCCATGGTCATTGCGGAATTGTTCGGCAGGGAAGGCACGGGACAGAAATTGCCAATGATCCTACTTTGCAATTGCTGGCGCGGACTGCCGTCAGTCATGCCGAAGCCGGCGCTGACCTGGTAGCGCCAAGCGATATGATGGATGGCAGGGTTGAAGCGATCCGCGGCGCGTTGGATCTGGAGGGTTTTCATGATGTGCCAATCATGTCCTATGCCGCAAAATTCGCTTCTGCTTTCTACGGCCCGTTCCGGGAAGCCGCAGAATCCGCCCCGCAATTCGGGGACCGGCGCAGCTATCAAATGGATCCAGGTAATGCGTTGGAAGCGATGCGGGAGGTTTCCTTGGATATCCAGGAAGGCGCGGACATTGTCATGGTAAAACCGGCCTTGGCTTACCTCGATATCATCTATCGAGTAAAACAGGAATTCGGCTACCCAACCGCCGCTTATTCTGTTAGCGCGGAATACTCGATGATTAAAGCGGCGGGCGAAAAGGGCTGGATTGATGAGCGCGCGGTGATGCTGGAAAAGCACCTAGCCATGCGCAGGGCAGGAGCAGATATTCTGATTACTTATGCCGCCCGAGAAATCGCGCAATGGCTGAAGTGAGTGTCACTGCATTTTATTAAAGGCAATGAAGAGGGAGATCACAATGATGACGACCAGCGCAACACCAATGGCGATAAAGATCATCGCGATTTTGTTGCTTTTTCGGGCAAATGGGGAGTTTTTGTCAAAGGGGACTGGCCGGCTTCCCGTTTCTAAATCCTTGGCCCGGACTCCGCCCATTGGGCGAGTTTGATCTAGAGGCTTCTTCGAGGGCGATGCGAGCGCACCAGCGCCATCTTCAAGCCGCATTTCAATCTGCCCCAACCGCAGAGTCTGGCCCGGCTTAATAATGGTTTCTGAAATGCGGTCGCCGTTGACAAAAGTGCCGTTGGTGGAGTTCAAATCGCGGACGACGAGTTCGCTTCCGCGCAAAAATATTTCGCAGTGGTGACTCGATACGGATTGCTCCGGGATGCGGAACGAATTGTCCTCCAGACGCCCGATGGTTGTTTTGTCGGCCTTTAATTCAAACGTGCTCCCGGCTAATCCCTCCGTCAGAACGACTAATTTGGCCATAGGCTAATCAGGTCGAAAACATTATCTTCACAGTACTTTCTAAGTCAAACCGTTTTCTGAAAAACCCTGGCTGGCCTCAACTTTTCAGAATCAATTCGCGAAATTCCCCGAAGAGCGACGTCGAGTCGTGGGGGCCCGGCGATGCTTCCGGATGGTACTGCACACAATATATCGGCTTTGTTTTGTGTCTCATCCCCTCGACGGTTCGGTCATTCAAGTTCAGGCGGTTCACTTCGACGTCATCCGGCAGAGCCTCCGGGTCCACGGCAAACCCATGGTTCTGTGACGTGATTTCCACCTTACCCGTCTCCAAATCTTTGACCGGCTGGTTGGCGCCACGATGCCCGAATTTAAGCTTGAATGTCTTCCCACCAAAAGCCTGGCCCAAAATCTGATGTCCCAGACAAATGCCGAAGATCGGCACATTGGATTCCATCAACTCCGACACTGACTTGACTGCGTAATCTAAGACAGAAGGATCACCAGGGCCGTTCGAAAGAAAAACTCCGGCAGGATCGTACTTCAAAACCTCCGCCGCGGGTGTCGTCGCGGGCACAACCTGCACCTTAAAACCGTGCTGCCGCAGTCGGCGAAGTATGTTGTACTTGATTCCAAAGTCGTAGGCCACAATCGGAATATCTGCCGGAGGAAGGGGCTCCCGGATTTGCCGCGGGGTTAGCCCTCTCACAGGCCCGTGAATTAAACGGAAATCTGAACTTTCCAAATCTCTTTCGTCCCACAAAAATGGCGCGGAGTGCGTGACTTCGCGAACATAATCTCGTCCCACCAAACCTGGCCAACTCCTAGCGCGAGCAACCGCTTCCTCCGCAGAGATCTCTGCTGTCGAAACAAATCCTTTCAAAACTCCATACTGGCGCAGTTTTTTCGTTAGCGCACGTGTATCAATCCCTTGAACCGCCGGAATTCCGTACTTCTCTAAAAACTCTGACAAACTAAAATCCGCACGCCAACTGCTGACGATCGGCGAAAGTTCTCGAATAATAAAGCCCGCGACGTGCGGCCGCCATGATTCAACGTCCTGCAGATTGACCCCGTAATTCCCAATCTGCGGATACGTCATCGTAACGATTTGGCCTTTGTAAGATGGGTCGGTCAAAATCTCCTGATATCCTGTCATGGACGTGTTGAAGCAAACCTCACCGCAAGCGGAACCGGAGGCGCCGAAGCCTTGCCCGTGAAAAATCGTTCCGTCTTCAAGTGCCAAAATTCCATCGCTCATGAGATCCGTCACCTTCAATCGTTCCTGCTGGTGTGCGCCGACATCACCAACTCATGATTCTTCCCCGGTCGAACTGCTTCAGTGTCCTGCCAAATGACTTTGCCCCCAACCATTGTCAACGTGGCCTTGCCTTTCAATGTCCAGCCGTAGAAAGGACTGTTGAAAGATTTGCTACAGGTTTCGCTTCTTTCAAAAATCCATTCTCGGCAAGGATCAAAAACGGTGATGTCCGCATCATCCCCGACGCTCAGCTTGCCTTTCGGCAGATTCAATAAACGGGCTGGATTAATAGTGAAACGCGCTACCAACTCGGATAGTGCAAGTCTCCCAGTGTGCACTAACTGCATCAATGAGAGAGCCAATTCCGTCTCCAAACCAGTAATTCCGAATGGCGCATAGTCAAATTCCACGTCCTTCTCGAAATCACAATGGGGCGCATGGTCGCTTGCCAGAACTTCCAGGGTGCCATCAATGATCCCCCCCAATACTGCCTCCCGATCTGCCGGAGAACGCAATGGGGGGTTCATCTTAAAGTTTGTGTCATAAGGGGGCCAAATCGGTGTAGGTCTGTCTGCAGGGAAAAACGGGAGGATCGGTCCGCCATCTTTCGCCCAGAACTTCTCGCTACCGGCAAGAGTTGAATCAGTTAGAGTGAAATGGTGGGGACAGGCTTCACCGCTTATCCTAATGCCCCGGTGCTTCGCTTCTCTCAGCAGCCTCACGCTGCCAGCAGAACTGATGTGTTGACAATGCACTTGAGCCCCGGTGAGTTCCGCGAGCAAAATGTTCCGGGCAACAATGGATTCCTCGCCGATCGCCGGCCACCCCCGTAAACCCATTACCGTGCTCCAGTAACCTTCATGGACAACTCCCTCGGTAACCAAAGCGTAATCCTGGCAGTGATCCAAAACGACGAGTTCAAACATGCGCGCGTATTCCAATGCACGTCGCATGAGTTCGCCGTTTTGCACGCAGCGACCGTCATCGGTGATCGCGACGACGCCGGCTTGTTTCAATGAACCGATCGGAGCCATCTCCTCGCCGGCAAGGTTCTTGGAGATCGCACCAGCCACGAAAATATTGACGACCGACTCTCGGTCGGCTTTCTCCCTGATCAAAACGACTGTTGCTGGATTATCGATTGGAGGCGATGTATTTGGCATGCAGACTAAACTCGTAAAGCCACCCTTCGCAGCCGCCAAACTCCCGGTCGAGATTGTCTCCTTCGCACTTTGTCCCGGTTCACGCAAATGCACGTGCCCGTCAATCAAGCCCGGGCAAATAACCATTCCGGCGATGTCGATCTCCACAGCATCAGGAGGAGCCAGTGCTGCTGCGTCTGAACCCAAACTTGAAACTTTTCCTTTCTCCACCAGGACATGCGAAATCCGGTCCGTGTGATTGGCCGGATCGATCAAGTGTCCATTGATGAACAGAACCGATTTCACCTGGCGCAGCATATACGCATGCCATTTGACAACGCAAGTATTGACGATATTATCTCTTGCGTCGCGGGCGTAGCTCAATGGTAGAGTCCCAGTCTTCCAAACTGGTCACGCGGGTTCGATTCCCGTCGCCCGCTCCAACTTCTCCCCGGCTAACGCCCACCACACCGTCCGCACTTCAGTGGAAACTTGGCCCCTTCGGTTTGATCATTCACATATTCTGCGCCGCTGAAAGCCCACCTAAAGGCGCCTCCTCAATCTTGTAGTTTAGACCTCGGCAAAAAGTGCTACAGTCCCCCAGAGCTGACTGACGCAGTTCGACGGAGTCAGAATCATTCGGAGCGTGGCATACCGTTGCGCTCTCATCCGAGCCCTCTCCAGCCAGAGATTGGCTGGCCAGCCAAAGAAAAACCACCCTGGAGAGACTCCAGGGTGGTTTCTGTTAGTTTCAGTGCTACGTCGAGCGTTTACTGGGGGGCAACGACTCGCCACGTGCCGCCAGCGCTGCTCGGATTAAGGAGTACTCCGCGTTGCTGGATAATCCCATTCATGAACCAAGCTGCCAAGCTCTTGTCCACGTTGTGCTGGAAGATCAGGTCAGTTTTGCCGTCAATGTCCAGATCAGATGTTCCAACGACTCGCCAGTTGATATCGCCAGGGTTCGCCGGGCTAGTCAGCTGGCCGGAGATGAGGTTAATTCCATTCATGTACCAAACGGCGAGCGAACCATCCGTGTGTTGGAAGACAAGATCGAGCTTGCTATCAGGGTTAAACTGACCGCTGCCGACCACGCGCCAATTGATGTCACCGGGATTGCTCGGATTCAACAGCTGGTTCGAGAGGACGTTAATCCCATTCATGATCCAGACAGCCAGAGTGCCATCCTCATGCTGGAAAATCAGGTCAGGTTTTCCATCGCCACTGAGGTCTCCGACTGCGACGACATGCCACTTAGCATCGCCTGTCGTAGAAGGATTTAACAGCTCGGCCAGAACCAATTTCGTCCCGTTCATCAGCCAGGCAGCCAACGAGCCGTCTTCATGTTGGAAGATCAGATCAGGCTTTCCATCGTTGTTAAAGTCGCCAGTTCCGACGACGCGCCATTTCGGATCACCGACAGTCGTCGGGTCGAAGTAATTCGCCGTAGCTTGGTTTTCCCGATCCATCGACCAATAAGCCAGGAAACCACCAGCATCTTCGAAGATGATGTCAGGTTTTCCATCGCCATTGAAGTCGTTGGAAACGGAACTACCAATAGTTACTTTGAACGATGTGCTGCTGAAACGTCCGCCTTCGTCCGTCACGGTCACGGTTATAGTAGCCGTTCCAGTCGCGTTGAAGTTGGGCGTGACATAGATGCTGCGAGTCGCGCCGGTGCCGTTGATGAAGATATGCGCCGGGTCAATCAGATCCTGATTTGACGAGGTCGCTGTCACCGTCAACAGATCCGCGGCTGTGTCCGCGTCAGCCACCGTGAACGTGGTTGGTTGAGTCGATTGATTCTTTGGCGCGGTTTGATCCGCGATAGAAGTGATCGTGGGAGTCGCGGGAGGTCCAACAGGCTGCACCGTGAGGGTGAAGCTGCTAGTCGCCGATTTTCCTCCGGCATCCGTCACTGTCAACGTGATAGTAGCCGTGCCATTTTGGCCGCTTGCCGGTTGTATAAACACAGTGCGGTTATTTCCAGAACCACCTAAGAAGATGCTGCCATTCGGAACAAGGGTTTGGTTGCTTGAAGCAGCGCTTAAGGTCAGCTGGTCAGCAGGCGTCTCCGAGTCGCTAACTGTGAAGTTAATGACTGAAGTTGCTTTGCCAGTTGTGGTGGTTTGGTTTGCAATCGTGCTGATCGTCGGCGGATTATTAAAGATGCCCTGCACTTTCACCGCCAGTGTCGTGCTGTCGCTGAGTTGAGGGGCACCATTATCTTTGACTGTGATCGTGATGTTTACGGTGCTCTCAGGAGCGTTTGCCGCAGAGGTGACCGTCACTGTTCGGTTTGCGCCACTGCCGCCGAAGACGATATTCGAAACGGGAATTACAGCCGTGTTGTCCGAGGTAGCCGAGAGAGTTAAAAACCCGGAGGCTGTCTCTTTATCGGTCACAGTGAAGTTGATCGGTCCGGCTGAGCCACCATTCGCCGTAATCAGGGCGGAAGGAAGCGGTTTCGGGCTGATCACTGGGGCTGTATTCGGCAAGGTTACGTTCACTTGCAACGTGGTCGTATCGGTATTCCCATCAGAATCACGAACTGTCACTGTGATGTTGGCTGTCCCAATCTGATCCTTCGCCGGCCGAACGATCAGCATTCGGTGAGAAGGATTGTTCGGATCGGTCGCGAACTGAATGTTCAACGACGAATTCGGAACCAGAGCTGGATTATCCGAGACAGCGGTTACGATTAGGTTCGCTGCAGCGGTCTGCGCATCCTTCACCGTAATATCGATGATCGGGGTTTCTGAGTTGACATCCAAGTTCTGCGTCGGAAGCGGTTTCGGCGCGATGGTCGGCACCTGGCCCGGACTAACCGTCAGGTTAATGACCTGAGATCGGCTTCCGCCGTCGGTGTCGGTGACAGTGATAGTGATGTGAGCTATGCCAAACTGGCCGGCGGCCGGCGTGATTTTCACTGAACGATCCGCGAAGCTTCCACCGAACACAATATTCGAATTTGGCACCAATGCCGGATTATCTGAGACACCACTCAGCACCAGTTTTTCTGTCGGGGTTTCAACATCTCCGATGCTGATGGGGATAATCCCAGTGGCAGTGTCCTGCGCTATTGAGATATTCTTGTTCGCATCCGCGATTGCAATCGTCGGAAGGTCATTAACAGAATTGACAATAATGTTGAACTTCACAGTTGTGGAGTTCTTCCCTCCGTTAGAGGTGTCACCGGTGTCCGTCAGCGTCAGGGTCATCTTAGTCGTCCCAGACTGATTCGCCTTAGGGGTGAATGTCATCGTTGCGGACTTGCTATCGCCGGACAAGACCGGCTGGGTAATGTCGATGATCGTGTTGACATCGGCATTAACAGTAATACTGGCAATCGTTTGACCTTCGTTCGAAGGTCCAGGACTAATCCCAGTAAACGTGATCGTTTGAGTCCCGGCATCTTCGTTCACCGGGACATCCAGAGGCTGAGTTACCGTCGGTGCATCGTTGACAGCCGTGACATTCAACGTGAATGCCTGAGCGACTGTCTGATTCGCGCTGTCAGTGACTGAAACCGTAACCGTTGTTGATCCATTTTGATCAGCAGCGGGGGTGATTTTGAGAGTACGCGTGTTGCCAGTGCCACCAATAACAATATTCGCATCGGGCACGAGAGTCTTATTTGCCGCGGTTGCCGAAACTATCAACTGGCTTGCAGGAGTTTCAGCGTCGCTCACGGTGAATTCGAGCAATTTCGAATCCGTGCTGCTGTCCGCCGTGGCCGTGTCTTCCAGAGTGGTCACCGTCCCCGTAACCAGAGCTCCCTTGAAAGTGAGCACAGGTTTGTCTTCCACGGGATTGACTGTCAGGTTGAATGTAGCAGCGGCGGTGAGGCCTTCTGGATCCTTTACAACCACCGTAATGCGCGCCGTCCCAGATTGGTCGGCTGCGGGCACAATTGCTAGTGATCGATTTAGTCCACTCCCACCAAACAGGATGTTACTGTTCGGAACCAACGCCACATTGTCAGACGAACCAGTTAGAATCAACCCGCTACCATCAGAATTGTCGGTTAGCGTGATATTTGCAGAGGCAACGGTATCTTCATCGATTGTCCCCGATGAAGGAGTGATCAAGATCGTGGGCGCTTCGATATTAGCAATAGTCAAGTCAAAGCTACGAGTAACCGATTTCACGTCAACGTTATCATTATTTTGACCTTTGTCGGTTGCGGTAATCGTAATTGTAACCGTTCCGAGCTGATTAGGCTCAGGAATGATGGTGACCTTGGTGTTGCCCAGATCGAATACAATGTTCGCATCCTTCACCAGCGCCTGATTGCTCGATTGCGCGGTCATCACCATCTGTGATTTCGGAGTTTCGACGTCATTCACGTCGATCGGCACCGAGATAGCCTTGTTTTTCGGCGTCACTTGGTTCGGGATGTCAGCCAACGTAGGTGGATCGTTAACCGGCGACACAACCACTTTGAACTTGCGGACCGTCGTATCGGTCCCACCGAGAGCTGTTCCACCGTTGTCTTGGACAGTAAATGTGATCTCAGCTGTCCCAAAGGCATTAGCAACGGTCTTCAGAACGATTGTGGCGTCGCTGCTGCCAGCGGGTAGAGTCACGCTCTTTACCGTAAGGATATTCGGGCTGCCCGAGCTAGCCGAAACACTAAGAGTCTGCAGCGACTCGTTCGCTGGGCCAGGCGTAATGCCGGACACGAGGAACGTGGTAGCGGCTTCGCCCGAATCTTCATTTACTGTTAGAACAGTAGGGGAGGTGTTGGCTGCGAGCGCGACACCATTTGCTGTCGTAACAGTTGGAGCATCGTTGACGGCGTTTACGTCGACGAGGAAGGAAGAACTAGCTGTTCCTCCATTCCCGTCAGTCACTGTGAGAGTAATAGTGGCTTTGCCATTGGCGTCAGAACCAGCGAGGTCGATCTTGACGGTGCGATCAGCCCCGGAACCCGCCAAAGTGATAGCACCGTTAGGGATCACCCCTTGATCGCTTGAAGCAGCGGTGACAGTCAACGCTCCAGCCGCAGTTTCCACATCCCCGACAGTAAAGGTCAAGGTACCGGTCGCCCCGCCCTCGTTGATGCTTTGGTCAGGGACGGACGTGATGGTTGGTTTGTCGTTAATTGAGTTTACGGTCAGGACAAATGCCGTCGACGTGCTTCCATCGTTGGGATCAGAGACGGTGATGGTTACATTGACAGTGCCGTTCTGGTTGGAGGCCGGTGTTAAGGTCACCGTTCTCTCGCTGCCCGACCCACCAAATGTGATGCCCGATTGTGGCAGGATCGTGGTGTTGTCAGAAGTCCCACTTAGCGTCAGACTACTATCTGAGGTGGACGAAGCTGAGTGAACCGTAAAACCGATGGTCAACGATTTGTCTTCATCAACAGCTGCGTTGCTTAGAGGGGTGATGGTAGGATGGCCAGCCAGCGTGGTAAAGGCGACCTTGAATGTTTGCGTGCTCGATCCGCCATTCGGATCACTAATTGTGAGCGTGATATTCGCTTCTCCACTGGTGGCACTAGTGGCCGGAACGATTGTCACACTCCGGTTCGCGCCACTCCCACTGAAGAATATATTTTGATTAGGAACGACCGCCTGATTATCGGACGACCCGGTAACCAACAACGTTTCCGGCGCGCTTTCAACGTCAGAAACGGTGAAAGGAATCGGCGGCGTCGCGGTCCCAACATTCGCCGCTTGATTGCGGATGGCACTCATCAACGGGTTGTCGTTCACCGAATTGACTTTCAGTGTGAACGAATCGCTGGTCACATGGCCCTCCGTATCAGTCACGGTGACCGTAATCGTGCTCGTTCCAGAGGCATTCGGCTCAAGCGCTTTGACTTGAATTGTTCGGTTTGCTCCCGTCCCGCCGACGACTAGATTCGAGCTCTTCACTAGAGCTTCATTAGACGAAGTGGCGACAACCGTAAGCGTATTTGCACCGGTGTCATTGACAGTCGTACCGTCAGAGCTTTTGTCAATGTCGCCGATTTGAATATTCGCCACAGGAACGGGATTAGCGGGAACAGCACCACCATTATTCGCACCGAGATCCTCGCTAACTTCGCTGACATTACTAATCTTCAAGAACGGCCAGGTTTGGCCAGCTCCGCAGCAGACGATTTGGGTCGTTGTAATTGAGAGGCTCCAACCCCCAGAGATAACACCAGAATCACCAGCTGTGTCGTCAATGACGTAGAGCTTCCAGTCCCCGTTCGGGTTTGGATCTCCACTCGCCAGCGTGGTTGTGAATGCCGACAGTGTCGTTCCATAAGGACCAGCCGGTGCTGGCGTAGGAAACCCATCACCATCTCCGGGATAATCCGTGGGTTTATAGGTTCCAGTGGTAATCTGGCTTCCGCTTGGCAGCAGACTCGAAGCCGAATCATCGAAGGTTAGATCTGCATTGCTTATGGGCGCTGTCGTGGTTGTCGCGCCGCCAGCGTCGTTCATGAGAACGACATTCTGTCCTTGCGGTCCAACCAAAAGAACTTGCACATCCTGGCTGAATGTATGACTAACTCCATTCAACGTCACCGTGACCTTGGAAACCTTTTGGCCGGTAAGACCAGTCGTGTGGGGAACGCCCGCAACGGTGATCGGCGAAGGGTAAAGCGATGCCCGTCCCAATTTATCACTGGCAGCATTGAAATCGTTGATCGTAATCGACGCGCTATTCGAGAACGTTTGGGTCGTATTCACCGCGGCGCCGAGAGTGCGGTTGAACGCGCTCCCGCTGACATCTTCAGCGCTGGCGTCATTTGCCCCCCAAGTGACGTGCAAGGTCGGAGTCAACTGACCACCGCACGGCCCGTCAGCGCGGAAGCTGAAAGAGACGGTCGCAGTTGCATCCTTGGCGATGGTTCCGACAGTTTGTGTGCCGGTGTAGACCGCAATAACTTTCCCGCCGGTCACCAAGGAAACTTTGACGTTACTGAGATCACCAGCGCTTCCATTCTTGATGACAAAAGCAACAGTGTTGGTTTCACCAGGGTCGACAGAATTGTTCGCTGGAAGGCAGCTCTCAGCAGTGATTGTGGAGGATTGCGCCGAGAAGGACGCAGCCCCAGCTTTTACTGAGATGCCCAGCGCGAATAGGAAGAGGAGGAAAAACGCCGCAACTTTTTGAGTCCCGTGGCGTTTTCTAGTGATATTCTTGAACCGACTATTTGTGATTAAGTTGGGGTAACTGTTCATAATTTTTCTATCGAAAGTGGAATATAGTTGTTCTGCATCTCGCGTAGGAATATTGGTTTTTCAGGGGTGATGCAAGGAAAAAGTTACCGGATTTTCGAACACAGCCCCGCCCGCCCTGCTCGAGAGCCTTCGCCGAAAAATGGGATTGAAGGGAAGACCTCTAAATGAAACCTAGACCATTGGCAAGCAAAAGATATTTTGTCTGTTTTGTCCAATTTGTCCACCTGTCGGACCGCCAGTGAGAAATCTTGACCGCAAATTCCAGTGAGCCCGAGCCGGGTTTCGCCATCGGCATTTTGCCAGCCAAAATCCGGGAATCCTGCTGGACGAAACTCGCCCCCAAATGTAGAAGAGGGGCATGCCCGGGATTTGTAAATCACCACGACCCACTGAGGGGGAACGTCGACTCGTCCGGCAAATGACTTTCCTCGCTTCGCCAGGCTCTCTTCCCGTTTCACATCACGTCCACTCCGCTTTGGTTCTTCTGATCCTTTGCCTTTATTCCTCCTGTATTCCGATTGACGCCGCAGACTCGGGCTCTGATCAGGGATGGCAAAGGATGTTTGATGGAAAGGCATTAACTGGATGGAAGTCGACGGATTTTGCAGGTCACGGCGAAGTCAGCATCGAGGAGGGGGCCATCCGATTGGGAATGGGTGATCCGCTGACGGGATTGAACTGGACGAACGCATTTCCAAAAGCGAGCTACGAGATCCGGCTTGAAGCCATGAAACTCGACGGCTCGGATTTTTTTTGCGCGTTGACATTTCCGGTCGCTGACTCGCATTGCACGCTCATCGTCGGCGGTTGGGGCGGGGGAGTTGTCGGACTTTCCAGCATCGATGGAATGGATGCCTCCGAGAATGAAACCACGCAATACATGGATTTCCCGAAAAAGCGGTGGTTTAAAATTCGACTGAGAGTGACACCAGAGAAAATCCAAGCTTGGGTCGACGAAAAACAGATCATCAATCAAACCATTACCGACCGTCGAATCAGCCTTCGCGCCGGCGAAATCGACCTTTCACGCCCACTCGGAATTGCAAGCTACCAAACGACCGCACTTATCAAAAACATTGAGTGGAGGCGGGCGAAATAAGTGGTTGCTGGATATTCCACAGAGCTGAAATGAGCATTGGTTGCAATGTTTCGGCTGCAGGGTAAACGCTTTGCTGCTGACCAGAGTCGCAACTGCACACGGTCGGAACGCCGGCTTTCGCCTGCAGACGACGAGTCACCACCCTCCCGTTTAGAGCAACGCGCACGGAGTTCGTGAATTTTCGCGCCGATTTGCGTTTAAGTTTTCCCTTTGAATGCCGATCCTCGTGAAGGTTGTGTGCTTGAGCAGCACCGCATCGTTATAATGGAAACGTTGCGGAAAGGGCTGTGACCCTGCTGACGCAACGCAATCCCGCCGAAAAGCGGTTGGACCGGGCCGAACTGCCCGACTAACGCCGATGGACATCCCTTCGGTAATCGGTCAAAACCGTGAGCACGAAACGACAAATCCTCTTCGTGGCCACTGAGCCAGCAGAGTTCCAGCAACTACTACAGGAACTCGGCGAACAACAGGATCAGTGGGAACTTTCATCCGTCGGGACAGCCTCGGCGGCGCTTGAAACCCTCAACAAGAATTCTTTCGACGTGGTGCTGGCGGACCTCGATTTACCAGATCTCAACGGCGTTGATTTATTGGACGCCGTTTGGGAGGCACAGCCTAAAACCGTGCGGTTCCTCCGAGCGCGTTCCATCGACAATGAGCTAATGATGAAGTGCGTTTGGGGCACTCACCGTCTGCTCAGCAAACCTTCGGACACGGCAACGATCAAAGCGAATATTCTCCGTGGATTGGAGCTGGATGTCTGGCTAGCCAACAAAAACATCCGCTCCCTCGTGTCGAGGATGCGGACGTTTCCGATCATGCCTTCGCTCTATTCGAAGGTAGTGAAAGAACTGCAAGCGCCGACGACTTCCGCTGCAAATGTCGCGGAAATTATCGGGCGGGATTTGGCGATGACCACGAAGATCGTTCAAGTGGTGAATTCGGCATTTTATGGGCTTCAGCGGCAAATCACCGATTTGACCGAAGCCATTCAAATCTTAGGCATGGAGACGGTCAAATCGCTGATCCTGGCGATCCATGCGTTTTCTCAGCTGGACAAAGTCAAACCTCTCTATTTTTCGATCGACAAAATCTGGCGGCACGGCATGGCGGTCGGAACCATGGCCAAGCGGATTGTCAACAGTGAAACAAATGATGACGCCATGGCGGAGGAGGCGTTCACGGCCGGCTTGTTGCATGACATTGGAAAGATCGTCTTAGCCTCCAATCTCGACGAGCATTATAATGGCGCGATGGCGCTCGCGCGGAAACGCCAACTTCCACCGGTCGAAGTGGAAGCTGAAATTTTCGGGGCGACACATGCTGAAACAGGGGCTTACCTGCTCGCTCTTTGGGGGCTGCCAAATTCCATTGTCGAAGCGACCGCTCTTCACCATTTTCCGTGGAAGTCGGCGAAAAAGGAATTTTCCCCACTGACAGCGGTTCACGTCGCGAATGCTCTCGAGTACGAACAAAATCCAGACAAAGACGGATTCATTTCAACTCCGCTCGACTTGAATTATCTCAAAGACCTCGGGCTTAGTGATCATCTCGCCGCGTGGCGCGATGCCGCTTTTGCCCATATTCCGGAAAAAGCGATGTCCTCCACAAAATTCAAAGCCGTCCCAATTTCCGCTGTGCATGCCGCTCCGGCGGATGCATCGCGTCGGATTCCAGCCCGCCTGCAAGTCCCAAAAGAATGGAGGCCGTACTTGGGCTACGTGGCTGGGGGAATCTTGGCGTTGATCGTTCTGATCGTTCTTTCCATCAACTGGCTTCAGGCTCGGAAAACGACGAAAGCGCTGGCGGAAAGCAGCAGTGGGCCAGCAGTTGCGAGCGGTCCCGCCCAAGCCGCCCCTCTTGCCTCTACAACACCCGCCCCAATCCAATCGAAGAAAACTTCGGGGGCCGAATCGACCCCACTACCTCCGACCATTCAATCAATGGCGGCAATTGCCCCGCAACCGATCGGAACGGCGAAAGCAAACTTTCCACAGCTGACGTTGCAAGGGATTGTGCACCGCCCGCCAAATTCTATTGCGTTGATCAACGGCAAAATGGTCCGTGAGGGCACCGAAATCGAAGGCGTCCGGATTGTGGCGATCGAGCGAGCGAACGTTCGCGTCACGTACTCAGGGGAGGAAAAAACTCTCACGGTTAAGCAGTAGGCCATCGTCAACAAGTTTTCCGCTACAAAACGTTTCTTTGCATCTCCGGTCCGCTCTGCGGCAGCAGACTTGTCTTCACCGAAGGCCCGCGGCATCTTCCGTCTGCATGTCACTCTCGCGCTCGCCAGACGGGCTGCCATTGCCGTTCCGAATCGAAGCGGTTCAGACGCCAATCATCCCCATTGTGGCCGAATGGATCCGCCAATGCCCCGGCACGATCTCCCTCGGCCAAGGGGTTGTTTATTATGGACCGCCGCCGGAAGCACTCGGGACGCTCGAAGAATTTTTCAAAAATCCAGCTCACCACAAGTACCAGCCAGTTCACGGAATCGAGCCCCTGCGCGCAAGCATCTCATCTAAGCTGCTCGCTGAAAATCGCATTCAAACCGGTGGCGCCTCTCAAGTGATTGTCACCGCCGGCGGGAACCTCGCATTCATGAATGCGCTGCTGGCGGTCATTGATCCAGGCGATGAGATCATTTTGCAACGTCCATTTTATTTTAATCATGAAATGGCCGTGACATTGGCAGGAGGAAAACCAGTCATCGTCCCAACTTATCCAGATTATCAGCTGGACCTCGCCTCAATTCGAGCGGCCATTACTCCGAAAACCCGCGCTGTTGTCACGATTTCTCCGAACAATCCAACGGGCGCGGTTTACTCCGAGCAATCGCTTGCGGCAGTTAACGAGCTGTGCCGCGAGGCGGGTCTCTACCACATCAGCGACGAAGCTTACGAATATTTCACCTACGATGGAGCGTCTCACTTCTCCCCCGGTTCACTTCCCAAGAGCGAAGCTCACACCATAAGCCTGTTCTCGCTTTCGAAAGCGTACGGGTTTGCCAGTTGGCGCATTGGCTACATGGTTGTTCCCCGAAAGCTGCTCGATCCCATAAAAAAGATTCAGGACACACTGCTGATCTGTCCCCCGGTCATTTCACAATTCGCGGCGCTCGGCGCCTTGAAAGCGGGCCGCGGCTATTGCGAAGCAGGTTTGGCGAACATCGAGCAAACGCGCCGGCTTTTTCTCGATCAGATTGAGGAGGCGCACGATATCTGCGAGGCGCCGCCAGCGCAGGGCGCTTTTTACTGTCTTCTTCGCCTCAAGACCGATTGGAATGCCGTTCAACTGGCCGAAGCGCTTGTCCGCCAGTTCGGCGTCGCCGTCATTCCCGGCCCAGCTTTTGGAACGAACGACGGTTGTTATCTTCGTGTGGCCTACGGCGCATTGACAAAACAAGCCGCAGCCGAAGCGATCCAAAGACTCATTCGCGGGCTAAAACTTTTGGTGGGCAAACCCGCTCGGCTCGCGTAAACAAACGTGCATGCGACTCATCGGCTGCCAACTCAATCTCATTTGGGAAAACAAGCTCGCCAATTACGCGGAGGCAGACCGCCTGCTGAAGCGGCATGCCATTGCTCCGGGAAGTTTAGTGGCGCTGCCGGAGATGTTCGCCAGCGGCTTTACCATGAACGTGGCCGCGGCGCAGGAGGCCACTCCATCGTTGACCGAGCGGTTCTTGTCCGAGAAAGCCCGGCAATACGGAGCATTTTTTATGGGAGGTTTGGTCAGTGCTGGTCCCGGCAAAAAGGGATGGAACGAAGCCGTGGTTTTCGATCCAACCGGAACGCTCATCGCCCGCTACAAAAAAATCCACCCGTTTGCGCTGGGAAAAGAAGCCGAGCATTACGCCGCCGGCCATCAAATCGCGACCTTCGATTGGCACGGTTTCAAAGCGGCGCCGTTTATCTGTTACGATTTGCGTTTCCCGGAAATCTTCCGATTGGCCGCCCGGAGCGGAGTCCATTTATTCATTGTGATTGCGAACTGGCCCATCATGCGAATCCAGCACTGGGTGACCCTTTTGCAAGCCCGCGCGATTGAGAATCAGGCCTACGTCCTGGGGGTAAACCGGACAGGAACCGATCCCAAACTCACGTATTCGGGCCGGAGTATTATCGTGGATCCGCACGGAGAAATTCTGGCGGACGCTGGGGAAACGGAAGCGATCATCAGCGCAGACGCCAGCCTCGAAGCCGTCAATGAGTGGCGCAGTCAATTCCCGGCGTTGCGCGATATGCACGACGAGTTTTTCCCGAAACTCCGCCATGTAGCCGGTCCTCAGATAAATGCCTCCTGACCAGGCTGGGGCATTCCGAGAAGCCGCTCCGAGTCGACTCGTTCTCCTTAAACCCCTTCCCACCCTCAGGGAACATCGGGATGTCAAATTCAGATTCGCTCCTCATAGCTCCTCCCTAGAAGGTGGGTTATAGGGAATTGTTTCTTTCTTCTTCAAAAAAGACGCTGCCCGCTGACCAAGGAGGGGCGGGGTTGGGGGAAACCAATCAAGGCGGCTAGGGGACATAGCCGCCCTTTCTTTTTTTATAGCAGCGCCTGGAGCAGTCGATCATCGCTGCCACGCAACAAGGCGCTGTTCATTCGGGATGATCGGGAGTCTCCCTGGCCCAGGAGAAACGTTGTGAGCGGCGCTCAAAAAAGATAATTACACAGTCGATGTTCGAGTTGCGGAAAGCCAACGTTCTGGACGATCCGAATTTGCAGCCATACTTGACCCTTCGGCGACCGCTCGATCATCGCGAAAAAAGGATCTTTGTCGCGGAAGGCGAGAAATTGGTCCGCCGGTTGTTGCAAAGCCATTTCGAAGTCGTTTCTGTCTTGCTCACCCCCGAGTGGCTCGACAATTTCCAACCTCTGCTCGCATCGAGAAAAGAAAACATCATCGTTTACCTCGCGGAGAAAACAATGGTCGAGCAGCTCACCGGATTTACTTTTTACCAAGGACTGCTCGCGGTCGGTAAAATTCCAGACCCGCTTCCTCTGGAAAAAATTCTTTCACAGCAAGCCCGGCCCTATTTGTTAGTCGCGCTCGATGAAATTTCAAACGCGGAGAACCTCGGCGTCATTGTTCGGAATTGCGCCGCGTTCGGAGTGCATGCGCTGCTGGTGGGAGAGACTTCGAGCAGTCCATTCCTCCGCCGCGCCGTGCGGAGCTCGATGGGCGCAATCTTTCGGCTCCCGGTGGTGGAGCTTGCGAGTTTGGCCGAGACTCTTTACGCCCTGCGCCGCGAAAACATTTGGTGTTGCGCGGCGCACCCGCACACGGATTACACCACTTTGGCCCGCGCGCAGTTGGCAGGCGATTGCTGCATTGTATTGGGCAACGAAGCCTACGGGATTTCCCAGAAAGTTTTGGCCGCCTGTGACGAAGCCGCAGCGATTCCCATGCAGAGTGGAGTCGATTCCTTGAACGTGAGCAACGCCAGCGCGGTCTTCCTTTACGAAGCCAATCGCCAGCGGCGGAAGATTGATCTGCGAACTTAACGGCCGGTTGCAGGAGCGACGTCTCGGATCGCCAACGCTCGATTTGAGACGCGCAAAGATTGCGCCGAAGAGGTGGCGGAGTTCAGCAAGCGATTCGGGAACAAGCCCAAATAGAACATTCCAGCGAGGCAAATCCACAAGGCAGCCCGCGTCGGAGCCGCCAATTGAATCGGACCGCTCGCGACCGGAGCTGGAGACCAATAAACCGCGCGCACGACTCCAAGGTAGTAGTAGAAGGAAATAACCACGCCAACCAGAGCCAAACCCAAAGCAACGTAGTAACCCGCCTCCGCCGGCCCATGCTCCAGCACCGCTCGGAAAATCAAAAATTTTCCAAAGAACCCCGCCAGCGGAGGGATGCCAGCAAGCGAGATCATGGCAACGGCCAAACTGGCCGCCAAAAAAGGCGATCGCTGGTTCAACCCAGCCACCGCGCTGATGTCCTCCCCCTCGATGCCGCGCATAACGAGACAAATCACAGCAAACGCCGCGATGACGGAGAATAAATAACCGATCAAATAATAGAGAATCGCGCTCGATCCGGCCAGGCTCGTGGCAGCGATTCCCAACAAAATGTAACCGGCATGCGCGATACTCGAGTAGCCCATCAGCCGTTTGAGATTGCGCTGGGGAATCGCGCACAGGTTCCCATATAAAATCGAGATGCCAGCCATCACCAATAATATTCGAGCCCAGTTCACTCCGCCTGCGGGAACGGCATTGAATAAAATGCGGAGCAACAAAACGACGCCAGCCGCTTTCGATCCGACCGCCAGAAACGCCGTCGCTGGAGTCGGAGACCCCTGATACACATCCGGAGCCCAAATTTGGAAAGGAAACGCCGCCAATTTAAAGCCGAGCCCCGCAATAACCATCAGCAGACCGAGCCAGAAAACCGGCCGGTCAGCTACGGCCGCAGCTCGGTCAGCCAATGCTCCGAAATTCGTCGTTCCCGCCATCCCATAAATAAGAGCGATCCCATAAACAAGAAAGGCGGACGCTAACGCTCCCAAAATCAAATATTTTATTCCGGCTTCGAGCGATGCGATCCGGCTCCGTTGAAAACTGTTCAGCACATAAAAACTCACCGTGATCAATTCCAGCGCCACGAAAACCAAAACAAAATCATTCGCCGAGGCCGCAAACATCATCCCGCTCAGCGCCAGCAACAATAGCGCGTAGAATTCGGTCACGCCCGCCTCGATCCGGTCCGCGAATTCAACCGCGATCACCATCACAAAGGCGCCCGCCAATAAAAAGAATCTCTTAAAAAACAACGCCAGGCCATCCTGCACGAACATTCCGAAAAATGCGTATCGAGGAGCATCGATGACATCAACGAATGTCCACGCCACCAACGCCAGCAGCACCAGCGCGGCGAGATACCCGAACTGTCGTTTGTGTTCGGCGGGCGTCCAGAGATCTGCGGTCAATAAAACCAAGGCCAGAGCGGCCACGACTGCCTCGGGAATCATCAGAAAAATGTTCATCAATTACTTTCCTTGCTTCTCCGCCCATGCCGCCGCCGGAACAACTGCGGAACTCAGACCGCTCGCTCGCTCGACCGGCTGCGATAACGAAAACAACGGCCGCGCGCTTCGCTCGATTCGGTCAGTCAAAATTCTGGGAAAACATCCAAAAATCAGCAGACAAATCAGCAGCAGCAGAAATGGCAGGCGCCGCCAACTCCCCTCCGCATCCCGTGCAGATGCCCAGAAACCCGAAAGCGGCCCGTGAAGCACCGCCCGAATCGCCCGCAGCATATAAACCGCGCCGATCACCAACCCACCCCAGAGGGCGAGCCCCGTCATGAACGGAAATGCTTTAAAAGCGGCGAAGAACACCATCACTTCGCCCACGAAGTTCGCAAATCCCGGCAAACCGCAGCCAGCCAGCATCGCCATAATGAGGACGCCCCCAATAAAGGGGAGTTGCCGGAGCAAGCCGCCCATTCCGCGAATCTCGAGCGTCTCCTTCTGTTGATACAGGTAGCCGCTCAGGGCGAATGTCAACGCCGCGAGGAAACCATGCGCCACCATAATAAAAATCGCGCCGGTCACCCCGACGAGCGTCAAGCTGGCGATGCCCAGGAAAACAAAACCCATGTGAGCGACGCTTGAATTCCCAATCAGCAAATTCAGGTTCTTCTGCCGCATCGCCACCAGTCCCACAAACAAAATGTTTCCCAAGCAGAGCACCGCAATGATGTGCGCCCAGCTCCTGGCGGCGTCCGGCAGAAGCGGCAGAGCAATTCGAATCAATCCGTACAAACCGAATTTTTTCAGAACGCCCGCGTGCAACATCGCCGTTGGAGTTGGAGCAGCCGCATAGCCCAGCGGCGCCCACGTGTGAAACGGCCAAAGCGAAACCAGAATCCCAAACCCAAAGAGCAAAAGGCCAAAAATCCAATGCTGCGTGCCGGGCGCGATCGGCCGCCGCCGCAAGGCCTCCGCCAGCTGCGGGATATCGAAGGTGCCCGCTCCGGATTGCGCATAGAGCGCGAGCAATCCAATCAACGCCACCAGCGCCCCTAGGCTCAGGTACAGCGTCATCTTAAACGTCGCGTAATTGCGGTCCGGCCCCCTGCCCCAAACCCCGATCATGATGAACGTCGGAATGAGGGCGAGTTCGTGAAAGAAAAAGAAAAAGAAAAGATCCAACGACGCAAAGGCTCCCAGAATCCCTCCCGACATCACCATCAGCAGCAAATAAAATTCTTTCTCGCGCTCGCGGATTTCCCAGGCGCAGGCCGTCGCCGCAAAAGCGACCACGGCGCCCATAAACACCAGCCCGACATTAATGCCATCCACACCGATGTGGTAGCGAATGCCAATGGATTCGACCCACGGAAAATTCGCTTCGAACTGGTAACCCGCCGCTCCCACGTGAAACTGACAAAACATTTTCAAAGCGAGGAGGAGCGAGAAAAATGTCGCCGCGAGCGCCACCAAGCGGATGGCAAAGCGCAGGTTCCTCGGCATTGCCGCAATCACTCCCGCCGCGAACAACGGCATCAAAAAGATCAAACTCAAAGTGGTCATGTTAGAAGCGCAACGCCAGATAGAGGAGTAACGCGGCTCCGGCTGCGAACAGGAACGCGTACGTCTGCAGGTTTCCGGTTTGCAGTAGCCGCAACGCCCGCCCGAAGAGCTCCGTGCCCCCGTGTGAGCCTTTCACCAACAGCCCGGCGATAATCCAACGATCGAAACCGTCGGCGATTTGCGCCAGTAGATCTTGAGTGACACGAATGAATCCTTCGTAAATCTCGTCGAGATAAAACCGCCCGTGCATCGCGCGGGAGAGCGCCCCCAACTTCAGCGGCAGTGGATCGGCTGCCGCTCGCCGGTAGAGCACGGCGGCTAAACAAAACCCAATCATCACCGCAAGCAGGCCAAAAAAAGCGGCCAACGGTTTTTCGCTGAACGGCTCGAATAAAGCGTCTCCGAATGCCCTGGGATGTGCGCCCGTTTGTATCCATTGCATCGCATAAATCTGTTGGATGCCCCAAATTCCGGCGAACAAACTTGGAATCGCCAACGCCACCAAAGGCCATGTCATCACCTTCGGCGACTCGTGGGCATGGGCGCTGGACTCGGAACGCGCGGATCCAAGAAACGCCACGAACAACAAACGGAACATGTAAAACGTCGTCATGGCGGCAACAACCAACCCAACCACGAACAACCAGGCGTTTTGGTCATAAGCCTGCGCCAGAATGGAATCTTTGCTGTAGAATCCGCTGAACGGCGGAACCCCGCAGAGCGCCAGGGTTCCGATCAGAAATGTTCCGAACGTCACAGGCATCTTCGATTTCAACCCGCCCATGTTCCAAATGTTCTGCTCGTGATGAAGCGAGTGGATCACAGAGCCGGCGCCCAAAAACAAGAGCGCCTTGAAAAAGGCGTGCGTCGTCAGGTGGAACATGGCCGGCCCGGGACCACCCAACCCAACCGCCATGACCATGTATCCGAGCTGTGACAATGTTGAATAGGCGAGAATACGTTTGATGTCGTTCTGCTGAATCGCAATCGTCGCCGCCAATAGCGAAGTAAATCCGCCAATCCATCCAATGACTTCCAGCGAGACGGAATCGAGGAGGAAGAAGACTCGTGAAAGCATGTAAACGCCCGCCGCCACCATGGTGGCCGCATGGATCAAGGCGCTGACCGGCGTGGGACCTTCCATCGCGTCCGGGAGCCACACGTGCAACGGGAATTGAGCGGACTTTCCGACCGCGCCGCAAAAAATTAAGAGCCCCGCCGCCGTCGCCACTCCCCCCAGAGCAGCCGGATTGTTCTTCAGCGCATCCTCGAGAGCGCTGAAATTCAAAGAGCCGAGAGTCGTCCAGGCGAGAATGATTCCGGTGAGAAATCCGAAATCACCCAGGCGATTCGTCAGGAAAGCCTTTTTGCACGCATCGGCTGCGGCCGGACGTTCGAACCAGAATCCGATCAACAGATAGCTCGAGACGCCGACCAGCTCCCAAAAAACAAAGAGCTGAAGAAAGTTGTTCGAAAGAACGATCCCGAGCATCGAAAAAGTAAACAGGCTCAAACAGGCGAAATACCTCGAAAATCCTCGATCCTCGCGCATGTACCCATGGGAAAAAATGTGAATCGCGCTGCCGACTCCCGTGACGATCAGAAGCATCATCAGGCTGAGCGGGTCCAACCGGAAACCGAAATCAACTTGCAGCGGGCCGACTTCCAGCCAATTCAAAATGAGCTCGCGGCGCACGGGATGCCATCCCACACCGAGCACGAGCGCGGCGCTCAGCACAAAACCCACAACAACCGCGCTGATCGATAATTTCGCGCTGAGCGCTCGGTTCTGCCGAGTGAAAATGGTGATGGCCAGGGCCGCAAACAACGGCAGAAACAAAATTATTGGAGCCAAGATAATCATTCGATGGTTGGCAGGCCTGGTCTGGACCCGCTTTAAAGCCGCAAACTCGTCAGGTCTTCCACGTGGGCCGTTTGTTTCCTTCGGTACAGGGCCACGATCAAAGCCAACCCGACGGAAACTTCCGCCGCCGCGACCGTAATAATAAAGAAAACCGTGACCTGCCCGTCCGCATTGTTCTGAAAGCGGGAGAAGGCCACAAACGCAAGATTCGCCGCGTTGAGCATCAGCTCAATCGACATGTAGATCACGAGCAGATTGCGCCGAACGATGACTCCGAGCAGCCCCAAACTGAACAGGAGCGCGCTCACGGTCAGGTAGTGTTCAAGTCCCGGTTGCATTAACGAAGATCCTTTTTGCTCAGCAGAATCACGCCGACCATCGCCACTAAAAGCAGAAGGGAAACAATTTCAAACGGAAGCAAATATCGCGTGAACAAAATCTGCCCGAGATACGCGGTTGCTCCTTCCAATCTCGGCGGCGGCAATGGGCGGCTGGCTGGATTTGAAACGATCGTGCTGACAATCGCGAATCCCACCGCCCCGACGGACACCAAGCCCATTAACGCTCCGATCGCGCGAATCCGCCGGCGCTCCTCGACCTTCAAATCGAGCAGCATGATCACAAACAAAAAAAGGACAATGACCGCGCCCGCGTAAACCAGGATCTGAACCGCAGCCAAAAAGAACGCGTGCAGCAGCACGAACAATCCCGCCAGCGAAACAATTGACAGCACCAGAAACATGGCGCTCGTGACAGGATTATGGCTGAGCAAAACGCAGAGCCCGCAAGCGAGCGTCAGCGCCGCAAACAAATAAAAAAAGAACGGCTGGATCATGGCGATGCGCCTATTTCATTCATCCGATCTAAGTTTTATGCAACGGTTGGGTGAACAAGCCGGTTCACTCGCAATCGGCATCCCGCCATTCATTTGTGTTTCCACTTCTGAATCGTGTCGTGGTGAACTCCGCCCAGCGCGAGCAACTTCTCTTTGTTGTAAATCATCTCCTCCCGGCTGAAGCCCGTTAATGAATAATCGCGCATGAGGAAAATGGCTTCCTCCGGACAAACTTCCTGGCAGTACCCGCAGAAAATGCAGCGCAGCATATTTATTTCGAATTCCTTTGGCGCTTTCTCGACGTTGCCCGCTTCCGGAGAGCCCGGCGGCCCCGGCGGCGTGATCCGGATCGCTTTCGGCGGACAAATGAATTCGCAAAGCTGACACGAAACACATTTCGTCCGCCCGTCCTGGTCCTTGACCAGATATGGGGCGCCGCGATATCCCGGAGGAACCACCCACTTCTCTTCCGGATATTGCATCGTCACTTTCTTCCGGAAGAAATGCTGCACCGTGATTTTTAAGCCGTTCCAGACGGCCGGCACGTAGAGCCGCTCCCACCAGGTTAGTGCTTTGCGTTTAACAATCATTCAGGCCTTCTTTGAAATCCGCATTCCGCCATCCGCAATTCTTTTCATCTCCTCGCCCATAAAAACAACGCCGTGATCACAATATTCCCTAGCGCCAGCGGCACGAATCGTTTCCATCCCAGATTCATCAATTGATCGTAACGGAACCGGGGCCACATCCAGCGGACCCAAATAAACACCACCAGAAAAACAACAACCTTCGCGAGGAATACCACGATTTGCGCGATGCCCATTCCCACGCTTGCCGCGGGATGGTCCAAACCAAGCCAAGGCAATGTCCATCCCCCGAAGAACAGCGTCACCATCATGGCCGATGCCGCGATCATGTTCGCGTACTCCCCCATGAAAAACATGGCGAATTTCATTGAGCTATATTCCGTGTGATAACCCGACACGAGCTCTGTTTCTGACTCCGGCAAATCGAATGGCAGCCGATTGGTTTCGGCAAACGCCGCCACGAGAAAAATAGCGAACGCCAGCGGTTGTTTGAACACCAGCCAAACTCCGTGCGCTTGATACGCCACCACATGATTCAAATTTAAATCGCTCGTCCCCTGCAGAAACGCGGACCAGGCCGGATCCGCCGCGAGCGCGCGATTCACCGACGGATCAGCGACCAGCAGGAAAATCGGGATCACCGACATGCCCATCGCAATCTCATACGAGATCATTTGCGCGCTCGATCGAATGCCGCCCAGAAAGGGATACTTCGAATTCGAAGCGTAACCCGCCAGCACAATCCCATAGACTCCCAGCGAAACGATGCCGAACGTATAAAGAATTCCGACGTTCAGGTCGGCGATGACCATTTTCTGAAGCCCCAGCCACGACCCAAAAGGAATGATGGCGAGCGCCATCATCGCCGGAATCATCGTGATCGCCGGCGCCAGCCAGAAGTAAATCTTCCGCACGTACGACGGCGTGAAATCTTCCTTCAGCAAAAATTTAATTCCGTCCGCCAGCGGCTGCCAAATTCCAAACGGCCCAACCCGGTTCGGCCCCAACCGATCCTGAATAAACGCGCAAATCCTCCGCTCCGCCAGCGCCGTGTACGCGATCAACGGCAGCAACACCGCCACGACCACGACGATCTTCACAAAGCTGAGCAGGAGAAAATTCGGGTCCATTGTTGGCGTAGCCTAAAATTTTACGTCCACTCCAGTGTCTCCTATGTCGGCCCACTTGATCCCTTGAAATGCCGGGATCTCCGCCGCCATGCGATTGAACAAACCTTCGATGCTGGCGACGCCCTGTTCGAGCCCGGCGTGCCGCAACAGATCATGCAGGATTTCCCAATCCGGCCGGGCCTCCCCGGGCGGTTCGATTGCTTTGATGAATTTCTGCAACCGGCCTTTGACGTTCGTAAACGTGCCCCGCTTCTCGGCGTGCGCGGCGCCGGGCAAGGTGTAATGAGCGAGGTCAGTAGTGCCATTCGGCAGGATGTCGCTCACGATCAGCAAATCGAGTTGTTCGAGCAACTCTCTCCCAAGCCCGTGCTGGGTCACGTCTTCGCCAAAAACGATCAGAGTGCGAATGGCGCCGCTGCGAATGCCTTCGGCGATCCTTGGCAAATTCGAGCCGATCTCCGCGGGCGCAATTCCAATCAGGCGCGCTCCTGTGCTGTTCGGGTTGCGGTCGGCATTCAGCAGCATTCTGTCCGATTCGCCCATCCGCGGCACTGAGTCTGTTTCCGCATTGAACTTGCGCGCCAGGAGCTTCAATAAATAGAGCTCCTCGTTGCTCTGGCGCGCGGAGCCGACGATCGCGACCGATCCCGCGCGGGCCTGCCGCAGTCGTTCTCCAATCTCACGCAAAACGGGAACCCAGCCGAGGGTTTCTTTCCGTCCGGGAGTTGTCTGACGCACGACCTGCCGCAAACGATCTTCGCGCCCAATCCATTTGTAATTGAGCCGTCCGTAATCGCACATCCAGCACGAATTGACAGCCTCGTTTTCACGCGGTTCATACCGATAAATCCGCTCTTCGCGCGAACCGATCACGATGTTGCAGCCCGTGCCGCAGCTCGTGCAGATGCTCTTGGTTTCCTTTAAAAACCAAACCCGCATCTTGAAACGAAAATCTTTCGAGGTCAGCGCGCCAACGGGACAGATATCGACCGTGTTCAACGTGTAATTATTGTCGAACGGCTTGCCCGGGTAATTGGTGAGCGTGTTGTAACTCCCGCGATTCACAAAACCGAGCGCGTCGTCGCCCACAATGTCGCGCGTGAAACGAATGCAGCGCGAACACAAAATGCAGCGTTCGTCATCGAGCACGATCCGCGGGCCGAGATCGACTTGCTTCGGTTTGTGGACTTTTTCTTCCACAAATCGACTCGAGGCTTGCCCGTAGTCCACGGAGTATTCCTGCAACTTGCACTCGCCGGCTTGATCGCAAATCGGGCAATCGAGCGGATGGTTGATCAATAAAAACTCCAGCACGCCTTCCCGCATCTGTTTGACCGCTGGCGTGCTGGTATAAATCTCCATGTTCGGAGAAATCGGCGTCGCGCAGGCAATCGCGGGCCGCGGCATTTTATTGATCTTGAGCGAACCGTCAGGATTGAACATCGGCTTCCGGTCCGCGCCCAGCGCTGGGGTGCCATATTCCACCAGACACATCCGACAATTCCCCGCGACGGGCAACTTCGGGTGGTAGCAGTAGTGCGGCACGTCGACGCGCGCCGCGGCACACGCCTGAATCATGGTCGTGGCGATCGGCTTTCCCGTGACCGGATCCGGCATCGTTTTTGGAACAGCCACCTCCTTCCCGTCCACCTTGACCGGAATCGTGTCCACCGCACCCGGATTCGGGGCCATTGATTTGACTTCAGGGCTCATGATGGGAAGCAGCGGATTATTCTTGTCGCGAGCGTTGGGCAAGCTTCTTTAGAAACTTCTTGTGTTCCGCGCTTTCGAGCCCCATCTCCAAGATTGACGCCGCTTTGTTGGCATCGCCTGCTAACAAAGCGGGAACCTCCAGCCAAAGCCCTGGAAAAACTCGGCTGCGTAAGACGCCTTGGCCGTCCGGCTCGGCTTCGATGTACTCCCGGTTTTCCAGAACGAACCAATGAATCTGCTCTTCCATGATTTCCCAGACGAAATATTCCGGAACGAGATGGCGCTGATAAACCAATTTCTTCTCGTGCAAATCGTAAGCCGCGCTGCTCATGGCAATCTCGGCCACAAACTCCGGAGCGCCCGCAAGAAATCCATCCGCTGCAACCTTACTGCGCGCGAGGCGTCCTGATTCGAAGCGGAGTAAAACATCGGGTTGATATTCGTTTTTGTTATCGAGCCGCACAGAGGCATTTGCCGCGCAACTTAGGCCCGGTGTCGCAAGCGAATACCGCTTCAACAAAAACGTCATGGTGCTTTGCGCACTCGCATGCCTCTCGCTGACTGGTGAACCCATAACAACAATCCCTTCGATCAGCTCCGCTCGCGTATCGGGCAGCAGTGCGTATCGCTTCTCAAACTCCGGCGCCGTCAGGTGATCGCCATTCCGCAACGGCGGAACCCCCGGCTGGCCTGTGAGGACGGCGGCGTTTCCGTTGCGTTTCCGTTGGAGATGAGCGGCTCTCATTCAGTCATTCTCGATTTGGGCTCGCGGCGATTTTCAGATCGCCCGTGGGGCCGGCGCTGCCCGAAGATTTCCCGCGGGCCTCATCCGCCGCGCCGCGCGCGACAAACTCGTCTTTGAATTTCGCGACAAAGCTCTGGACGGGCCACGAGCAAGCTTCGCCAAACGCGCAGATCGTCCGGCCGCCCGGAATGTTGTCCGCAATGCGCAGCAGATAATCCGCATCCCCGGCGCGGCCATGCCCATGCGTCAGCCGATGAAGCGCTTTGCTCATCCAAAGCGATCCCTCGCGGCAAGGCGTGCACTGGCCGCAACTCTCGTGAGCGTAAAACTCGCTGATGTTGGCCAAAGCCGCCACGATATCGGCCGAGTCATCCATCACGATGATCGCTCCGGAACCCGACATGCTCCCCGCAGTGATCAACGTGTCGAAATCATACGGCAAATCGAGCAGATCGACTTCCACCATCGTTTCCTGCCCGTCCGGCGCTCTTTTCTTGAGCTTGAATTTCTCGCCTGCCTTGAAAACTTTTGCGCTCGAGCCCCCCGGAATCACCGCCTTGAGTTTGCGCCCTTCGCGAAGCCCCCCCGCAAAATCAAAAACCAGCTGCCCGATCGTGGCTTTCCCAACCTCGACTTCAAAATACCCCGGCTTCTTCACCTGACCGCTGATGCTGACAATGCGCGTGCCGGTGTTATTCGGGGTCCCAAGCTTCGCGTATTCGGCCCCGCCCATCGCGACGATATGCTTCACCGCGCAGAGCGTCTCGACGTTGTTGACGATCGTCGGGGACATGTAAAGGCCGAGCACCGCCGGAAAGTAGGGCGGTTTGATTCGCGGGTACGGCCGCTTGCCTTCCAGCGACTCGATCAAGCCGGTCTCCTCGCCGCAGATGTAAGCCCCCGCGCCTCGGTGCAGGTGGATTTCCAAGTCGTAGCCGCTGCCCAGAATGTTCTTTCCTAAAAAATTCTTCTGGCGCGCTTCCAGCAAAGCGCGGCTCAGAATCCGCGCGCCATCCACAAATTCGCCGCGAATATAAATATAGGCGAGCTTCACGTCGTTGGAGTAGCAGGAAACGATCATGCCCTCGACCAACTGGTGGGGATCTTTGTAAATGATCTGGCGGTCTTTGAACGTTCCCGGTTCCGACTCGTCGGCGTTGCAAATGAGATAAATTGGCTTGCCGCTTTTCCGATCCACGAAGGACCATTTCAAGCCGCAGGAAAATCCCGCCCCGCCTCGGCCGCGCAACCCTGATATTTTCACCTCCTCGCGAATTTGTTCCGGGCCGGTGAGGACTTTGCCGTCCGGCAAGGTTTTCGGGGCCAGCGCGAGCGTCTTTTTCAAGGCTTCGTAGCCGCCGTGGCGCAAATAGCATTCGATGTCAGGGGTGTAACCTGGCTCGTCGGCGTATTTTAAAATCAGCCTGTATTCCTGCGGCATAAGGGGTAATTGCCAATCACCAATCACCAATCACCAATAACGAACGGCTCGCGACCAGACCGCGCATCTGCAACAAATCGTCAATCGTAAATTGTTCAATCGTAAATCGACTGTTCCTGGCTTGACTGCGAGGGCAAACCCACTAGCTTTTGTAGGCCTTGTTTGCCCGATGGTGTAACGGTAGCACAGCAGACTCTGGATCTGTTTGTCATGGTTCAAATCCATGTCGGGCAGCCAATCATCAGCCATCTAAAATTTTCGATTGCCATTGACGATTGGCCGACGCCGCTGAACAGGAGCGTGTCAACATGTGGCTTCAGGATCTCTGTTTCCTCTGGTCGCTCCTGTTTCATGGTTTCGAAATCACCGGCATTTTCCCAAAATCTCGTCGGCTTTCTGCGGCGTGACGCATTCGTGAAACGTTTCGTTGCACTGAAGCACCGGCGCCGTCCCGCAACTCGCCAGGCATTCGACGAATTCGACCGTAAACTTCCCGTCAGGCGTGGTCTGCGGCCCGTGCACGGCGCTGTCCAAACCGAGCTTCTGACAGAAATGTTCCCGAAGCTGGTGCGAGCCTGCCAACGCGCAGCTTAAGGTCCGGCATATTTTCAAATGGAACCGGCCGACCGGTTCCTGCCGGAACATCGGATAAAATGTCACCAACTCGTAAATGCTGATCGGCTGCAATTCCAATTTGGCTGCAGCCCATTCCATCGCCTCTTTGGTTAAACATCCAAAATGATCCTGCAACGCGTGCAGCACCATCAGCGAGGCGCTGCGCTTTTGCGGATAATGAGAGATCAATTCGTTGATCTCAGCTTCTAAAGCAGGCGGAACTATAAAACCTGTGCTCACGCGATTCCCCCTTGAAATGACGAATCACGAATCACGAATGACGAAATAATGACAAGGCTCAAACCATCAAGGAAACAGCCTGGCCAGCTGTATTCAGTCGTGGTCATTGGGATTTCTTTCGTCATTAGCCAATGGTCCTTGGTCATTACCCCTCACCGATCGCATTCTCCCATGACGAAATCGAGCGACCCTAAAATCGCAACGACATCACTGACCATGTGGCCAGGGAGCAACTCAGGCAAAATGCTCAGATTGACAAACGATGGCGCGCGGATCTTAAGCCGATGCGGCGTGCCGCCGCCCTTGCTGCAAATATAAAATCCGAGTTCCCCCTTCGGATTGTCCGCGCCGAAATAAACTTCACCCGCCGGAGCGTTCACGCCTTGAGTAACCAGAATGAAATGATGAATCAGTTCCTCCATCCTAGTGAGGACTTTGGGTTTGGCAGGCCAAGAGATTTTTCCGTCCTCGACGCGAACCGGTCCGGAGGGAAGCCGGTCGAGGCACTGGTGCAAAATGCGAACGCTCTGGCGCATTTCTTCGATTCGAACCAAATAGCGGTCGTAACAGTCGCCGACCGATCCAACCGGCACGTCGAACTCGAGCTGATCGTAAATCAAATATGGCTGCGCCTTCCGCAAATCGTAAGCAACGCCGCTGCCGCGCAGGTTCGGACCAGTCAACCCGTAATCAATTGCTGTTTCCTTCGGAATCACTCCAACGTTTCTGGTTCGGTCGACAAAAATCCGGTTGCGGGACAACATCTTTTCGGTTTCGTCCACGTTCACCACCACTTCCCGAAGGAATTTCCGGCATTGATCAGTCCAGCCGGGCGGCAAGTCCCGAGACACCCCGCCGATGCGAGTGTAGCTCGTCGTAAAACGAGCGCCCGTCAGCGCTTCGCAAAGATTATAAACTTTCTCCCTCTCGGTAAACGTGTGCAGAAACACGGTCACCGCGCCCACATCCATGGCAAACGCTCCCAGGCCGAGAAGATGAGACGAAATCCGCGCGAGCTCGCAACAAATCACCCGGATGTGCTGGCAGCGCAGCGGCAGCGTGCGATCGATTCCAAGCAGCTTCTCCACGGCCAATGCGTAAGCGACGTTATTCGCCAGCGGCGCCAGATAATCGAGCCGGTCAGTATACGGGATGAACTGCGTGTAGGTCATGTTCTCGGCGATCTTCTCATCGCCGCGGTGCAAATAACCGACATCCGGAGTCGCTCTGGTGATGATCTCGCCGTCCAGTTCGAGCACAATGCGCAGCACGCCATGCGTCGCCGGGTGCGACGGGCCCATGTTCAAAATCATCCGCTCACCGCCGAGTTCGTTTTGGTCGGAAGCCGGAGCAACTCCAGCCGGCGGAACACGGCTGGCCGCATCTTTAAATTCGAAATCTTGAACGGTGCTCATGGCGCTGGATAAATATTCCCTTTCTGCTCATCAGCCCGGCCAAGGTCTCGGCGCCGTTCCAAACGCGCATTGGTTTCGAGAATCTGGCTCTCCGGATCGCGGACGCGTGGCTCGCGAGCAAGCGCATCCTTTCCGCCGGGAACGGTGACGAAAGGACCGCCTTGCAAGGGCGCCGCCTCGGAGAACGCAACTTCAGGCACGTCGCTCAGTTTTCCAGCCAGCGGGAAATCCTTTCTTAACGGGAAGTATGGATATCCTTCCCACATCAAAATCCGGCGCAGATCCGGATGGCCGCGGAAGCGAACCCCCATCATGTCGTAGATTTCGCGTTCGTGCCAATTGGCCGTGCGCCAAACGGTCGTCACAGTGGGCAACTCCGATTTCTCTTCGCTGACGTTCGTCTTCAGCCGGAGATAACACCGGTGGTCGAGACCATAAAGCTCGTAAACGATCGTAAACCGCGGATCGTCGCCGAAGTTGTCGACGCTGCTGATATCGACCAGATAATTGAATCCAAGCTCACGTTTGGCGAAAGCGCAGATGTCCGGGATTTGCTCCGGATCGGCCACGACCAGGGTGAGTTCTCCCCGGAACTCAGCCGGGCCAGAAAGAAGCCCGGAAAATTGTGCGGTGAGTCGGTTGGCCAATTCGATGGAGGTCATCCGAGGGCAGGCGTTAATTAAAGGTAAGTAGCTCGATCAATAATCAGGCGGCGGTTTTCTTCAACGTGGCCAGAACTGGCTCGCGCGCCACTTGGCTTTGCAATTTGATCAGCGCGTCTAACAGAGCCTCTGGCCGTGGAGGACACCCCGCCACATAAACGTCCACAGGAATGATCTTGTCCACTCCTTGCAGCACGGAATAACTTCGATACATCCCTCCGGTGGACGCACAGGCGCCCATCGCAATGACCCACTTCGGTTCGGCCATTTGCAGATAGATCCTTTTCACCGCCAGCGCCATCTTGTACGTCACCGTGCCAGCGACGATCATGAGGTCCGATTGCCGGGGGGAAAATCGCATCACTTCGGAGCCGAACCGGGCGATGTCAAAACGGCTGGCTCCGGCGGCCATTAGCTCGATCGCGCAGCAAGCCAGGCCCATTGGCATGGGCCAGAGGGAATTCTTTCGGAACCAATTCAACGCGGCATCGATGCGCGTGACGACGACATCTCCTTCCACCTTGCTGTTGTAACCAATTTCCGTGCTGGTTTGCATTGAAACGATGGTTGTTCGGAGCGAACTAACGTTGCTGGCAAACTAATCACGGCTGAAGGTGGAGGCAAGTTCTTTGTGAATTTTTTCACAAGCGAATTCCCCATCGAAATACCGCCCGCTTCCAGAGAACTTTTCCAACCTCAATCCAAACCAAAAACGCCCCGCGCCAAGCAATCAGAATTCTTTCCTGGCTTGACTATGACCTTGCAGCCCACAATATTTCACGACTAATTTTGTTTTGCTTCATTCCCGCAAAACAAAATCAACTATGCTCAAAGCGAAGGTGAAAAAGCCGGCCTTCAATGCCGGCTCTAAACAACCGGTCCGCGCCGGCCTCAAACCTAACCGCTTTCAACCCCCTGGAATGCTTCGAAAACCCGAAACTACCGCTGTGCCGCCCCAACCTAGATCCTTTAGCCTAAAAGCCTCAGGGAATCACAACGCCGGAGAAAGCGTTCGCTCGAATTCGTCAGAAATCGTAATCGTCTCAACTGACGCAGCTAAAAATGCCGCCGTTCTGGGCCTGCCGGAAAAAATCAAGGAACTCGTCCGCCTCGCTCAAGAGCAAGGGTATCTCACTTATAACGACATTAACGAAGCGCTTCCCGATAACATCGTCACGGCCGAAGAACTCGACGAAATCTATATCAAGCTGCGCAACCTTGAAGTCGAGATCGTCGATCAAGCTGAAGTCGACCGCGTCAAACAGCCGGAACCGGAAGAGGATGACGACAAGAGCCGCCTGGATATTCTCGACGATCCCGTCCGCATGTATTTGAAGCAGATGGGCCAGGTGCCGCTGCTCACACGCGAACAGGAGGTTGAAATATCAAAGCGCATCGAAGACGCCGAAAACGAAGTGAAGCGGATTATTTACAGCTTCGGCTTCTCCGCCAAAGAACATATCGCCCTCGCCGAAAAACTGATTTCCGAACCGCCCAAGGAACGCTTTGACCGGGTCATCGTCGACAAAAAAATCGAGGGGCGGGAAAAACATCTCAAAGCGCTGCGCAAACTCGTTAAGGAGGTCCGCACCCAGGATCAAGGCGTCGATGATATTTACGCGGCTTGGCAAAACGCGGCCACCAAGTCCAAACGCGATAAGGTCCTGCACGAGTTTAAGAAACGGGATGAGAGGCTCCAGAAAGGCTTTCCGAAATTTTATTACAAACAAAAGGTGATCGAGGAGATGGCCCTCGTCGCTGACAACATCCACGATAAAATCCAGCAAAGCCTCCGCACCATTCGCGAACTCGAACATCAGCGCAAATCCAACCAGCAGCAAGCGATCATCCATTCGGAAGAAAAGAAGATCAGGGCGCTCGAAGAATTCGTGCGGATGCCGTACCAAACTTATCTCGCCGCCTACAAACAGCTGCAGCTCTTCAGCCGCAAAGCGCTTCAGGCCAAAACCGAAATGGTCGAAGCCAACCTTCGTCTCGTCATTTCCATCGCCAAAAAATACACCAACCGGGGTCTTTCCTTTTTGGACCTGATCCAGGAGGGCAATATGGGCCTGATGAAGGCGGTCGAAAAGTTCGAGTATCGCCGCGGCTATAAATTTTCGACTTACGCCACCTGGTGGATTCGCCAGGCGATCACCCGCTCGATCGCTGACCAGGCTCGCACCATCCGCATTCCGGTCCACATGATCGAAACCATCAACAAGCTCATGCGCGTGCAAAAGCAGTTGGTGCAGGATTTCGGCCGGGAAGCCACCCCCGAGGAAATCGCGGACGAAATGCAGATGCCAGTCGAACGCGTTCGCGCCGTTCTTAAAATGGCGCAGCAACCGATCTCACTTCAATCGCCCGTCGGCGACAGCGAAGACACGAATTTCGGCGATTTCATCGAGGACAAATCCGCGGAGAACCCCTCCGACATGACCAGCTACAGTTTGTTAAAAGACAAACTCACTGATGTCCTGACAAGTCTGACGGAACGCGAGAGGAAAGTTCTGGAGCTTCGGTTCGGCCTCGGCGATGGCTATTCGCGAACGTTGGAAGAAGTCGGCAAGCAATTCAAGGTCACGCGCGAACGAATCCGGCAGATCGAAGCGAAAGCTCTCCGCAAAATGCGGCACCCCACTCGCATCCGACAATTGCAAGGGTTTCTGGAAGGGGAAAAGAACGAAGCCTTCTAGATTCCTCGCTAGCCTATGATCCTGTGCCGATCTCGCCACGGACGAACTCTGTGAACATTTTGTAGGTAAATGGCTTTTTCAACAGAGCAGGGCGGTCCGGGCCCAACTCCGCCAACGCTTCCTCCCGCGCAGCGGAAACATCGCCGGTCATCAACAAAAAACGAACTGACCGATTCTTCCGCCGCACTTCGCGGTAAAGCTGAATCCCATCCATTCTCGGCATCGTGATATCCGAGATCACCAGACCCAGTTCAAGTTCGTGCCTTTTAAAATAGGCCAGAGCCTCTACTCCGTCCTTCGCGGTCGCGACCTGGAGGCCCATCCGCTCCAAATAAGTTTTAACGACTTCCGTCACCAACGGATCGTCATCCACCACCAAAACGTCTTTCACCACCATTTTGTTGGCAGCGCGGCGCGGCGCCAGTTCGCCCGGCAGTGTGGGTTCAGTTCGTTGTCCCGCCACCGGCACGGAGATTCGGATAGTCGTTCCGCAATCCTCAGCCGTCTCGAGTTCCACCTGGCCACCATGCCATTGCACGACGCTGTGAACGATCGTCAGGCCGAGCCCCAATGCCTGACCTTTCGGGTGAGTCGTGAAAAACGGCTCGAAAGCTCGGCGCGCCACGTCCGGGGCCATTCCAATCCCGCTGTCGCGGAAGGTTAATTCGTAAGCCTCTCCCTCAGCCACGTTCAAAGCTGCCGCTCGCTCTGCCGAAAGGGCCTGCTTCGTGAAAACGATTTCCAAGTCGCCTCCAATCGCGAGCCCAAATCGCGCGTTCTGCAGCAACTGCTCGAATACCGTCAGCCATTGGGTGGCATCGCCCACCAGCGGACATGCGTCGAACCGGCTGCAAATCCGCACACGCTCCGGCGCTCCTGCCGATTCATTCCATTTTTTGATTGCCTGTTCGGCAATGTCCGCCAGATCGATCGATTTGGGTGAAAACCTCCGTTGCGGCCGGACTCCCAGGAGCATGGATTCGAGCATGCTTTCCGCCCGGCGCGCTGAACTCTCCATAGTGCCGAGGTACGGCAAGGCAGGCGAATCGGACGGGAGATCTTCCTTCACGAGCGTCACATATCCGAGAAATGGCACCAGGAAATTGTTGAAATCATGAGCCATCTTTCCCACTAAGATTTTCAGAGATTCGAGCCGCTCATCTCGTTCCCGCAAGATCGGATCAGCCGGCCATTGTGATTTGCGACGCTCCATGGACGGCTTAAAAGCGGTGCGTTTCCAGAAAGCTAATAATTCAACGCGCGATGCACTTCCATGAGCAGCTGATCGAGCGGCAGGGTTTTGCTCACGTAAGCAGACGCCCCACGGCCCCGCGCTTCCTGAAGCAATTCTTCATCAAAACCGATCCCCGTCATCATGATAATCGGCAAGTTCGGGTGCGCGCTCTTCAACGTAGAGAGCAGCTCGAGCCCGTCCGAGTCAGGCAGCACCACATCCAAAATAATCAGGTGCAACGGCTGTTCGTCCGCAATCGTGATCGCGGCAGCCGCCGTCTCAGCGGTCCAAACATGATACCCCTGGCGTTTGAAAAAAGATTCCAACAGATCGCGGATGGGCGCTTCGTCGTCAACGACGAGCAAATGCTGCTTCATGTGAGGTCATTCGTAAAAAGTTTGCTCTTCAAATGCAAAGGAATTCTGAATTCGGCCGCGAAACAGCCCGTCCAATTCCGTCGTTCCACCTATGAATCCACGCCCTGATCTGCGCTTTCACAATCTTGAATCCTGCTTCCGCCGCGGATAATCTCTCCAGAACCAAACAAAATTCGGAGCCGCAACGCGCCATCATCCCCTCCGTCGAACTTATGAATAACCAAAATTCGAATCCCTCCTCCCATGAAACTCGCCGCAACTTCATCAAAAAGACCGCCGGGCTCACCGCCAGCGTCGCCGCGACCACTCTCATCAAAACACCCGTCTATGGCCAGTCCCAAGCCCCTTCCGCCGGACGCGTCCTTGGCGCCAATGATCGCATCGCTGTCGCTTATATCGGCGTCGGCGGCCAAGGCATGAACCATGTCCGGACGGAAAAAGCGCACGCGGGCGAAAACAATATTGTCCAAGCCGCAGTTTGCGACGTTTACCAGAAACGGCTTCACGCGGCCAAACAAACCATTGGCGTCGCCGACGCAAATGCCTACACCGATCACCGAAAATTACTCGAACGAAAAGATATCGATGCTGTGGTCATTGCCACCGTCGACAATTGGCACGGCCAAGTCGCGGTCGACGCGCTGGAAGCGGGCAAACATGTCTATGGCGAAAAGCCCCTCACACGCTATCTCGGCGAAGCCTTCCAGGTCTACGACACGGTCAAGCGCACAGGCAAAGTTTTTCAACTCGGTTCCCAAGGCTGCTCCGATCCCAAATTCCACAAAGCCGCGGAATGGATTCGCGCCGGCAAGCTCGGCCCGCTCGTCTGGGCGCAAGCTTCTTACTGCCGCAATAATCCCAAGAACAGCGAATGGACTTATCCCGCCGACCCGGACGCGAGCCCTGCCAATCTCGACTGGGAACGCTGGCTCGGGAAAGCCCCAAAAATCCCGTGGAACCCCGACCATTATTTCAGCTGGCATAAATTCTACGCCTACAATTCGGGCATCCTCGGAAACCTGCTCCCTCATCGACTCAACGCAATGGTCCTCGCCACGGGCAACCCCGAATTCCCAAGGCGCGTCGTCTGCACTGGAACTCGGAAAGTGTCGACCGATCGCGAAATCACCGACACGACTCACTTGCTCGCTGAATTTCCCAGCGGCCTCACCCTCCTCGCCGCTGGCACGACCGTAAATGAGATCGGTCTCGACGACATTCTGCGCGGCCGCAAAGCGACCCTGCACTTCGCCTCCAGCCAAAATCGCGTCGAACTCCGCCCCGAACGCATCTTTACCGACGAACTCGATCCGGAAGGATTTCAGGTCGGCCTGCCCACCGATGATCTCGCGCGTCACGAAAAGAATTGGTTCGATTGCATCCGCAATGGCGGCGCCCCGAATTGCAATATCGACCTCGGCATTCGCGTTCACACGGTCGTTTGCCTCTCGGAAATGTCCGAACGCCTCGGCTTGGCCCTGATGTTCGACGAGAAAACGCGGACGATTCACACTGGCGACGGCAAAGTGATTCCTCCGCTCAGCTACGATAGCATCGTGCCCGAACGGGCGTAGCTCACTTCATCAATTTTCAGCGGCGGAGGCTTGGTGCGGCGCAAGCCTCCGCTCGAACTAGTCGCCGCCTTTTCTGCATATCGGTTATCACTGCGCTACACTGCCCGCGGTTGCTTTGTAAATGACCTGTAACCACTCCGCTTGCTGCCAACCAATCTTCCGGGATTTGCCGACAAAACTGCCGTTTCTCCTCATCGCGGCTATCAGCCTCTGGGCTCTGCTCACTGGCTTCCCTGCCTTCGCCCAACTTCCCGATCCACTCGACCTCTATAATCCCATTTGGAATTCCCCGAGCACTAACTCGACCGGCTCCATGCCGCTCGGCAACGGCGATGTCGGCCTGAACCTCTGGATCGAGCAAGGCGGAGATCTGCTTTTTTACATCAGCAAAACGGACGCGTGGGACGAGCACGCTCGGCTGCTGAAGTTGGGCAAGGTTCGCGTTGCTCTCGAGCCAAACCCATTCGCAACAGGCGCGCCGTTTCGCCAGGAATTGCGGTTGCGGCAAGGAGAAGTCTTCATTGAAGCGGGCCAGACGAATTCTCGAATCCAGGTCCGCTGCTGGGTCGACGCGCTGCACCCGACCATTCACATCGAGACGGAAAGCGCGAACCCGATTCAACTCACTGCCAAGCTCGAAAATTGGCGCTCAATCCAACGCGCGCTCACTCGCGAGGAAGCCGATGGTGTCGATCGCTTCGCCAAAGATCAGGCCCCGCAGAGTTACCCCGACACGATTCTCCACGACCAAACAAACCGAATCGTTTGGTTTCATCAAAACCGCGCCTCGATTTGGGCATCGACCCTCGACCATCAGGACCTTGGCGCATTAACTAATCAGTTCCGTGATCCGCTGCTCGGCCGCACTTTCGGTGGCAGCGTCGATGGCGCAGATTTAATCTCAAAATCGCCGAACGAATTGGTTTCGAAAAATCCGGGCCGCCATTTTCTCGCAGACGTTCACCTCCTGACGGCTCAACCCGCCACGCCCGAACAATGGGTCAATCAACTCGTCGGAACCATCGCGGTCGCGGATCAGCGCGACATCAATGCTGATCGCGCGCAACATCAGCAATGGTGGAGCGATTTCTGGAAACGAAGCTGGATCCGCGTGACGAGCCCTCGCGACAACGACGACATCGGCTCACCCACTTTCAGCGTGTCGCGCGGGTATGCCTTGCAGCGGTATCTCAATGCGTGTGCGGGCCGCGGCCCATTCCCGATCAAGTTCAACGGCTCGATCTTCACCGTCGACGTGCCCGGAAAATTCGATCCGGACTACCGGCGTTGGGGCGGCTGTTATTGGTGGCAAAACACGCGGTTGCCCTATTGGCCGATGCTCGCCGCCGGCGATTTCGATCTCATGCGCCCCCTCTTCGAAATGTATCGCTCCGCCCTGCCCTTCTCCGCCGCCCGCACGAGAATTTATTTTCACCACAACGGCGCATTCTTCCCCGAGACGATGCATTTCTGGGGTGCCTATCATAACGGTGAGTTCGGCTACGGCTGGAATCGCGAACGCGAACCTGTCGGTCGCACGGAAAACCGCTACATCCGGTATTACTGGTCCGGAGCGCTCGAACTGAGCGCGCTGATGCTCGATTATTTTGAATTCACCCATGACGACCACTTTTTCAGTTCCACCCTGCTCCCTCTGGCCCGGGCGATTCTCGATTTTTACGATCTGCATTATCCGCGAAGCCCCCGAGGCCAGCTGCTGATTCTTCCGGCGCAATCGCTGGAAACATGGTGGGATTGCAATAATCCTTTGCCCGAAAACGCCGGCTTGCGGGCCGTGCTCGATCGCTTGTTGGCGCTCCCGGAAAACCGTTTGCCTCAAAGCTCGCGAGCCCAATGGCAGCGGCTTCGCGCAAGCTTGCCACCACTGCCCATTCGCGAAAACGCGTCGGGGAACATCCTCTTGCCTGGCGAAACGTTCGCCAACCAGCAAAACGTCGAGAACCCGGAGCTCTACGCCATTTTCCCGTATCGCATTTTGGGGATTGGCAAACCCGAGCTTGCTCTGGCGCGTCAAACATTTTCTCAACGCGAGTTCAAAGGCAGCCGCGGCTGGCAGCAGGATGACACGCAAGCCGCGTTTCTTGGATTGGCGAGCGACGCCAGAAAATTAATCGTCGAACGGTTCTCGCAAAAAGATCCCCACAGCCGCTTCCCCGCCTTCTGGGGCCCAAACTTCGATTGGGTGCCGGACCAGGATCATGGCGGGAATGGCATGATGGCGCTTGAAACCATGTTGCTGCAGTCGGATGACCGAAAACTGTTTCTCCTTCCGGCGTGGCCAAAAGATTGGAACGCCGAGTTCAAGCTCCACGCGCCGCACCTCACGACCGTTGAAGGAATTGTCCGCGCCGGAAAGATTGTTCGTCTCACCGTCACACCACCCGAACGCGCCAAAGATCTGACCGTCTTACAAGCGCAGTGAACGGCTTTCCGCAGTCCTCCTTTTCGTTGTTTTCCGTCGAAGAAAAACTACAAAGGAGAAATGCAGACCAGCACAAGGAAAGGTTTCCTAGTCCTTTGGATCTTCGTAACTCTTCTGGTTTTCCAAAAAATATCCATCTCGGCAGCGCCTTTCCCGCTCGCGCAAACCGTCGCTCTCGCCCGCACCAACTGCGCTGCCATTGCCGTCAAGCCGACGCCGCTTCGCCGCGCGGATTACCTCGAGGTCATTCATGGAATTGTCCATTTCTTCCAACATTTCCAAAACTCCGATGGCACAATCGTCGATCCCTTCTTGCATCGCGAAGTGCAATACAGCACGCCGTGCTATGCCTGGGCTGCGGCTGCGCTGATCCAAGGCAAAGCCGAAACCAATCTCTTGCCCAGCGCCATCGCCGCCCTTGAAAAATCCTGGACGGAGCTCGCGGAAGCAAAAACCGCCGATGGCCACGGCGATTTTTTCACATTCCCCGCCATGCTCGCGTACGAGAGCTTGCGCGATCGAATGCCCGCGGAGCGCCGCCGCCGCCTGGAAGAACTCATTCGAGCAGTAAATCCAGAGCGCGCTTATCGTGACACGCTTCGTCCTGACCACAAACAGGTGCACAACTGGAATGTCGTCGCTCTCTCCGGCGAATTCCTCCGCCACCAGGATGGATTCGCTCCGATTGCATTTGTGGAACGCCACCTGTCCAACCAACTCGGTTACTTCACCGCCTGCGGAATGTACCAGGATCCAAACACGCCCATGGCCTACGACCATTTTCCGCGGCATTTTTTAGCGGCCATTCTCGAACGCGGTTACGATGGACAATCGCGCGCCGAACTCGATGACCTTCTCGGCCGCGGCGCGTGGGCTTCATTGCTGATGCAGTCGCCGCTCGGTGAGCTGCCCACGGGCGGGCGCAGCGCTCAGCACCAATGGAACGAGGCCGAACAATGCGTCACTTACGAAATCTGGGCGCGTCGCATGCAACGAGCCGGCAACCTGGTTGGCGCGGGCGCTTTCAAAAAAGCAGCCCACCTCTCCTTGCAGTCCGTGCGGCGGTGGGTCCGGCCTTCGGGTGAATTGTGGATCGTCAAAAATTATTTTGATCCGGCCTTGCGCCACGGGTTCGAAAGTTATTCGTCACATTCCCAATACAATCTGCTTGCCGCCTCCATGCTTGCCACCGCCTGGCAATTCGCCGACGAGTCGATCCCTGAAAGACCCGCTCCGGCTGACGTGGGCGGATTTGTTTTTGAAGTGCCCGAATTCCACAAGATCTTTGCAAATGCTGGCGGGTTTTATCTCGAAATCGATGCCGTCGCCGATCCGCATTACAACAGCACCGGACTGATTCGCGTGCACCGCGCGGGCGTTGCCGGTTTGGCCGGGCCAAGCGACAGCACCCCAGGAGAAAAGTTTCCGGCTGCAATTGGGATTGCCTGGCCCGACAAGAGCAACTGGAAATCCTTGGCCAGCCTTCGAGCGAGCGAACTCAAAAAGGTTGAACTCACCATTGTCGAGCAGCAGCCGAACCGGGTGCGCTTCACCACCACCTACGAACTCGTCGGGCAATCGATTCAGAAAATTATCGAGGAATACGACCTGACCCCTTCGGAAGTGAAAATCCGTTCGCGCGCCGTGGGCCCCTGCCAAAAGATTCAGCTGCGTTGGCCGGTATTGACTTTTGATGGACGAAACGGAGCGCAGATCGAAACGACTCAAGGGGAAGTCCGGACAGCCCTCGGCTCGTCGCAAGCGACCCTCCAACTCCATTCAGGCGGGAAGGATTGGACCATAACAGCGCGTGCTGTCACATGCCGTAACGGATTCATGGACGTTTTCGTCACGGAAATTTCCGGCAACGAAGCGAGCTACTCGATCCGCTTAGGGTCCGCTCAAAAATAAATTCGGTTTTTGGCGGGAACGCCGCTGGGCCAAAGGCGAGGCGCGAGAAAGGCGAATATCCGCAGCGCTCTTTGACCGAGGGGCAACTCTGGCATGAAAATCAAAGCTGCTCTGATCTTGCTCGTCGCGGGGATCAGCCTGACTTCGGCGCTCCTCGGCCTATCTCAACTGATTTCCCCGCGGCCGATCGAGCTCGAATTGGTCCGTTTCGAACCGATCAGCATCGCGGACGATGCAGGCCGCGAACTCTGGCTCGCTTCCATGCGGACCCGCCATCGTAATTTCTGCGGGTTGGCTTTTCGGACTGATAAAGAATCAAACCTGGCCCGGGGCAAAGCGGGAAATCGGTGGATCGATGGAGTCAACCTGTGGGATATTCCGTACCTTCCGCCCAATAGCTCGGAATGGATGAAACGCGAAGTGATGATCTTGATCCCACCCGCGTCCAGTCTCTGCCGAGTTCAGCTGAGATACGCGGCCTGGCCTTGGAAATGGCGCCTGGCCGAACGGCTCAAACACTCCAAACGCGGAACACAGTTGCTGCAGAAATTTCCGAAAGTTGCGACCTGGCTCTCACCGACCCGAACAGAGTTGGACAAATGGGAATCAGGGCAATTGCCTGCATCGACCGTTTGGAAAAAGATGGCCGCAAAGTTCGTTGTCCCGGCCGGCGTCCACCATCCATCACTTGAATTCGAGATATCCAAACCGTGACGGCTCGTGAAAGCTCGGCAGGAGCGTCGGCGACCAGCTCAATTGTTCGGCCGGATGCCCTTTGCCGCGATTGAACCTAAAAAAATTCCCGCGCCAGACCTCGCCAGGCTTCGGGGCCGCGTGCTGCAGATCTGAAAACGGAATCTTCACTTCGGCCGTCCATTGTTCGTCGCGATCGTTTGGATTCGCGACCGTGCCGATCACCAGGACGGAGCTTTTCATTCCCGCGGCCGTAAAACTCCAGTCGCCTTTGATTCCTTTGGAAAGCCCGTTTGAATCGAGCTCGTTATTGATGATGGCGTCAAACACGCCCCCGAGCGGGTTCCATTGCAGCTCGAAATAGCGGGAAAGATTCTCTGGCGTCGGCGTGATAAAGAATTCCGCCACTTCTTCCTCCCAGAACTTGCTGTCCCGTTGCGTGAACGTCGCCTCGATGTCCGCGTCCACGCAAGTCCAGCCGAGATAAAGCGCTTGGTCGTCATACCAAATCCGGACCTCCGTCGCCTCCGCTCCAGGACCTTTGCCATCATTGAGAGAAAACGGTTTCAAGACGGCCGCCTCTTTCCAGACTGCCTCGTCCAGCTTGCCGTCAATCCGCAGCTCGCCTTTTACCTTCGGAATCGTCGCCCGCTTCGGCGGCGGAAAGTTCTTCACGCTTTTCGCGGCATCGCCGTCCGCCGAGATGGCCGATGACAGAGAACCAAGCGCGACAAGCAAACTGCAAAGCAACGAAGTCCATCGAGGGGTTTTCATGGCCGGATTGTTCTCGTTCTGACTGGTGAAGCAAGGCCGATTTTCTTTCCTGAACTCCAAAAGACCGCTTACTCCCATCGCAACCGAAAAAATTCTTGCAACGCTCCCGGCCTCAGCTCCACTTGCACGTCTTCGGCCGATTCGGTCCGCACCAACAAAGCGCCATCGACCCGGCTCCACTGCGAAGAAGCCAATGAATCAGTCCGTTCCAGCTGCGCATCCTGAAACTCGATTGGCCACGATAAAATCACATTTCCACCGTTCAGTTTTACGTCGAGCCTTGGCGGCCGGCTTTCATGCCATATCCCAAATCCATAGCTCGGCTGGGAATCGACCGTTGCGAAATTCCCAGCCAGATAAAGTGCGCTCCCCATCGATGCCAACGCCCAAACATGAAGCTGGTCCCAAGGCATACCGGGGTCCCTGGACCAATTCCCATCGATGACATTTGTCCAATTAACGCCGTCCCATTGAGTCAGGAATCCCCGCGAACGTTCAGGATTTGTAGTGAACCCTCCTCCCGCGAATAATTTGCCGTTCATGATTGCAATGGAGGTGACCGGATAAACACAGCTGCCAAACAGGCAAGAACCAAACTCGGGGATACCCGATCCCAACGCATGCCATGATGCGCCATCCCAACGCGCGATATTCTTCGCCGGCAAACCTCCGGCGTTGGTGAAACTGCCCCCAACGTAGAGATTGGTTCCGTCCGATAAAATTGCGTGAACTTCAACAAACGGATAATCGTTCGGAATCCATTCCCGCTCTCCGCTCACTCCCTCGCCCAAGGAAGTCCAGCCGCGGCTGTCCCAGCGGGCAATGTTGTTGACCGTTTGTCCATTTAGTTTCGTGAACCTTCCCGCCACCACAATTGAGTTGCCCCACACCATGATTCGGTTAATCCGGCCGTATCCAAACTCCCCACCGGTTACGTCGTTCCAATTGCTCCCCTGCCACCGCGAAATCACAAAATTTGTCGAGCTCACGTTTCGAGCGACAAACAGCTCTTGGTCAGTGGCAGTAATCGCGGTCAATTCACCCCCCAAACCATTTCCGACACCTGTCCATTCGGTTCCATTCCATCTGGCGAGATTGGTGACGGCGCTTCCGCCAGCCGCCGTGAAGCTGCCGATGACGAACAGATCCTCGCCCCGTGCTGCCATCTGCTGAACGATTCCATTGATTCCCTCGCCCAAAGCGTGCCAACGGTGTCCATCCCATCTGGCCACGTGTTTTGCCGGCGCGTCCCCGGCAAATTCGAATAGCCCCCCGGCATAAATATTTGTTCCACTGGCGGCCAAGCAGGTCGCCGCGCTGCTCAATCCGTGGAAAGCTCCACGGCCAACTCGTGACCAGTTCGTTCCGTCCCAAAGCGCAAGGTTTCCCGTTGGAACCCCGCCCACTGACCGAAACCCTCCCGTGCAATAAACGCCTTGCCCAACGCGACGCATCAGTTTCATGTTGCGGGCATCTCCACGGGCCAAGACCTCCCGGTTTGTCCCGACGTACCGCACCAAGTGCTGGCTGACAACTGCCCCAGAGAGCGGGTCAGTGGATATCACTTCGCTAGCGAGCACCTCGTCTTCATTGGACGTGATCGCCTCGATGCGCGCGCCGCCACGCGACTCGGCCGGCGGCGCAACCCAATTGGTTCCGTTCCAAACCGCAAATCCATCAGCTGGTTTCCCACCAGTCGAGGTAAATGATCCCTGCGCCAGGAGATTCGTTCCGTCTGAAGCAAGCCCGAAAACTGACAAGCCGGAGCTGATTCCTCCGTCGACTTCTTCCCAGTTGGGTGGAACAAGCAGCCCAAGTCCCAAGGACTGCTGACCATTGCCAGATTTGTAGATGGCGCCGGCGCCATAGATTTTTCCCTGTGCCGCGGCCAGATCGTAGAGACCGCCTCCGCCGATGCTCGAAGTAACAGCCAACACCGACCACTCGTTTCCATCCCATTTTGCTAAAGCTTTGTTGGCTTCAAGTCCCAGTTGGGTGGATTCCGGAAAAACCTCGGCGTAAACATCCCCTCTATCCAAGAGAAACGCCGATTCAAGAATATCACGGTAACCTTTGGGCAAGCCGAGAAGTGTCAAACGCTGGCCATCCCAACGCGCCAAACCCGCGGGTTTATCCACCCGGCAACATTGCAGCGCAAAATACATTTCTTGAGGTCGCGCCACTGCCGCAACCACTCGCACGTCCGAAGGGAACTGAACTGCCTCCCAGCGTGTTCCATCCCATCGAGCGAACCCAGGCGCGTCCACACCAGCTATCCGTGTAAAATAACCGGCGATGTACAAATCACCTCGAAAACTTTCGATGCTTTGAATCGCTCCATTTGCGCCTGCTAGATCGAACCTGGGGTCCAACCATCCTCCGTGATTATTCAAACAAGTCACACCAGAGAGATACACGACCAACCATGCACAGCCTCGGCCACTCATGCTTGAAAGGTCGTGCGCGACCATTGCACATTCAATTGAAATCGTGCCCAGGAATTTTCTCCTGGCAAGTGCGCGGCCGAGCGCATCCCAGCCGCCAACCTGCCGCCCCTCTCTTTTTATCGTGTCGAGGGCTGGAATCCCAAAGCCGCTGGAGTCCTCCGTGTTATCCCGAGAATAAATGTTTGCCCCGGCAAAAAGCGCTCTCGCAGCTCAAAATTTTCAAAAGCAATTCCGCCTGGAATCGGTTGGCGCGATTGCCAATAAGTGAATCGACCGTTGACGACAGCGGTCAAATCGTTCGTGAAACTGCCGCGAGGTTTTTTCCAATATTGCGTGACCTTGAACCCGCGATAGTGCCACCCTTCCGAATTCGGGAACGGGTACACCGCGGCGGGATCAGCTTCGTCATTCGTTACGGCCACTAACAAATCTCCTTTCTCGGTCACCCATAACTGATCCAGCGCGAAACTCCGGTGCGGAGCAAACCCGGCCTCCTTGTAATCCGGATAAAGTTCTTTGCTGCTGACGACCCGCTCCTTCAGCCAGAGCAATCGCGTTCGCGCCATGTTCCCCATCGTGGCTGTCAAAATGCAGTGATCGATCGGCGCGCTGTCAGCCTCGGCGAAAACCGTCAATGCGAGTTCGTCGGGCGCATCGCTGGTTTGGCGAAGCACGAGTCGCACATGGGCGCCATTGTCGAATCGTTCGACGGCGACTGGAACCTCGAGCTGTTCGAACCGTGCGGCTGAATTCGACAACGTTCCAGCAAAAAGCCCCGAGCTCGTGATGTTCGTTCCGGCCGTCAATCGTTTTCCCGGGAGTCGATCCAATTCACTTTTCTCAAGCTCGCTAAAACCGCGCCGGCCGCGAACGATCGGCTCGACGGCGATAAAATTGATCAAGTCATATCCGCCGCCTCGTAGAACGGGGTAGCCCAACCGAATCAATCCCCGCGGTTCGTGCCCTCGAAATCCACCGGGCGGCAGAGCAAATAGCAAACCTCCGCGAATTCCCCAGACTGGTACGTTCGTCGTGATGCTGGGCCGGACCCACTCCGCCGCGTTCAAGTTCCAAGTTGAGAGAATCCCAAATGAAAGACTTAACAGGACAGAAATGAAACAAAGCCTACGGTGAATGGGCTCGTAGCCGCCGACCCGTCCTCCGTAGCTCTCCAGCCAAAGCTGCCGATCTCCTGAGGAACGCCCACCGTCTTCGCTCATGCCGCTGTTTGAGAACTGCGGAGGGTGGACGTGAGGAGGCGGAGGTTCAGATTCCATGTTTCTTCAACCACGCGTTGCGACCTTTTTCTTGCTCACGCTCTTGCTCTTGATCCTGCTCTCCCGTTATTTCTTCGAGCAAGACCAAGATCATGATCAAGAGCAAGAGAGCTGTCCGCCCAATGACGAGGTTCATGGCGGTGAGGTCAAAGAGAATTTAGCGAGCCCATCATCACTCGTCCGTGGCATTGTCGTGCATTTGCACCGAATGTTTGCTCGCGTTCGCAATCTGCAATTTTCCGCGCACGACATTATCCGCGATCACCGCGCGCCGGACATTTTCGCCCAGCTGAATTTGCGGTTTCGCCTCGCGAAATTCACAACCGCGCACCATCAACGTTCCGCCATCGACCTGCAGCGCCGCGCGCCCTTCCTTCTTCCGGTCCCATTGCACAAAGGTGCAGTCGGTGAACCCGACCGTGCCGCGGCCGGCGATTTTCGCGATTTGGTTGCACGGGCCCCAGAATGCGCAATTCACGAACCGTGTGCTGCCGGTGTGTGTCGCTTTGACTTCGACCATGGTCGGGTCCGGCCCGTGAAACGAAACGAATTCGCCGTTCGTAATCAGCAATCCAAACGGCGCCGATTGCTCGACCACCACCGCGGTATAACAATCGTCCGCGCCGATCCCGAGAAAGTTCCCGTTGCAAACGCCGGCCCGCGTCTGGACGAACTTGTAGCCGATGTTGTAGCCGAAACAGAATGTGTTCAGCACATATTGCCAATCGCTCCGGGCGAAGATGAACGCTTCCCCATGTTCCATTTGCCATTGAAATAACTTCCCAGACGAGCTCCACCACGGATTGAAATGGACGTTCTCGATTCGTCCAATGTCGTAAATCTCGTCCACCAGCACGCCGCGCCGCAGCGGTTGCCCCTGCACATTTCGGATCAAGTGGCGTTCGTTGCGCGTGGCATCGATCCCGTTGTACGGGTTGAGAAGCTCAACATCGAGCACCGCAGGATTTTTCCCGCGCAGCGCAATCGCCCACGGATATGCCTCCGGAACATCGTCCCGACGCTGGTTCGGATAATAAATCACCACGCCTTTCAATGTGCTGTTGTGATTCAGGGTCAAAAAGGCAGGCCCTTCTTCCTTGCCCGCGTTTTCCGTCACCAAAAAGGTCGTCCCGTCATCCGTAGGCTTCGGCAAACCACGGTCTCGAATTCCATTGTGCGCGGGGACGGAAACCCAGATGCCTTCCAATGTCACGGCCGCGGGCACATTTAAATGCCCGGCGAAAAAATAGTTTCCCCGCGGCGCGCGAACAACTCCGCCGCCCGCCTGGTTTGCAGCAACAAGAGCGTTCTGAAACGAAACAGTATCGTCGGTTTTGCCGTCGCCTTTTGCGCCAAAATCCCGAACGTTGAAAATGTCCGGCGCGGCCGACGCTCTTGCGAGGAAGCCCAGGAAAAGGAAGCTGGTGAGAACAACTCTCCGAAACAAGAAATAACCCATAGTGCGGTCGAGGATATTCTGCAGCGACCGAAAGGCAATAGACTGATTGAGCCAGCGTGATCTTGGTCAACTCGCTGCAATGCGATCTGAAATCCGAATGAGCTGATCGGCTTACGGAACCACAACGATTCGATAAAACCGATGGGCGATGCCGGCCAAGGTGCTGTCGGTCGCAGCAGTCGAATTGCTCGACGCGACGATGGGTGAGCCGAGGTTTTTCCAGACAGCATCCTCGACATTGTCTTTGTACTGGATTTGATACGTCTTGCCGACAACCGACAGCCAACTGATGACCGCGCTGCTGGCACCGGGCGCCGCCGTTGCGGCGACACGCAGCACCGAAACACGGCTCGTCGGGTCCGTGCCCGCGAGATACTCGGAAAGGTCGCTTTGGCCGTCCTGATCGAAGTCACCCGATCCATTCCTGGACAAATCTCCGAAATAAAGCCGCTCCCAGTTGTCATCGAGGCCGTCGTGATCCGAATCTAAAAACGCCATTTGGACCAGCCCTGTCAGATTCCCTGCCGGATCGTAAGTGTAGTTGATCGCTTTGCCTCCACCGTACTCAACCGCGACCAACCGACCGGCTGCGTCGTAGGTATAGGAAATCAACGAAGCCCCAGCGCCAGCCGAGAACATCGCCCAAAGCGCGGCCGAAACCGCCCAAACCGAACGAGCTGTTTTGTTTCTCATTTTCATTTCAAAGGTGAGCGGTCATGCCACTTTTTTGCAACAACAAGGTTCACATGACTTCAGGAACCGGAATGCTACCTTCGACCTTTGTAGACTCAGGCATAGGCCCGTCGACGAACGGGTCGAACGATCCAGTCTCCGGCTCAGGCGGTTTTCCAAAGAAAATTTCGCGCGCGCCGAAGATGTCGTCGCGGCCGCGAATGGCAGCTTCATATTGTTTTGCCAGTTTCGCGGCTGCCTCAGCCTGGGCGATGTCGCCCTTTTCTCTGAAGAATGTCTCCATGAGCTGCGCATTAAGCACGTCGCCCTCCGTAATGGAAGACGCTCCCAAGACTACAAGAGCGCCGACCCGTGCCAAGGCGCTGTCCCGATCTGAAGGGGGTCGATTTGCAAATACATCATAAGGCTCTGCCATCGGATGATTCGGATTCGCGATCGGTTTAGCTGCCACATTTGCTTGTTGTTCCTCCAACCAATGCCGGTTTCGCTCCAAAGCCTGTTGACGCACGATGCGCTGCGAATCCAACTCGTCCTGGGCCACTTCCTCAGCCGAACGACGCCCACCCACGCGGGGAGCCTCGAATTGGGGCAACGTACCCCTGATCGGGGAGGTTTCGTCGAGGCCAAGCGGGTCAATCTTATCGAGCGGCGCCGCCACATAATAATAAGGATTGAGAGCGAGCGGATCTTCCAAGCGCGGCCAAAACGGATCGCGGCTCAAAAACCGTTCCGTTTGCGGATCATAATACCGCGCCCGCATCTGGTTTAAATTTGCCGCGGGTTCGAATCGCACGCCAAATTCCCCGATGAATAAAAACGGCTGGGTGTTGGCGCCCGTTCGCGCCAGTAATTTACCGAACGGGGCGTAGGCGTAGGCGTCGGTCACACTCCCATTCGCTGCGGTGAGCGCAAGGGTTGAACCGACGCGGTCGAAGTGAAAGTAACGAGCCGCATTGCCGTTGGCCGGCTCGATCAGATAAAGCAGCCGTCCGTCCGGCGACCAAACATAATACCGCTGAAACTGGCCGGATGTCTCATTCCTTTCCGCAACGATCGGATGCAATCGAATAGCATGATTGTAAAAGTAGCGGGTCGTTGTTCCGTTTTCGGTGCGCGTCAAGATATCACCGAGTCCATTATAGGTGAATGCCACGCCATCTATGCCAGTTAACCGCGAAGCTCCGTCCCAGTTGTATTTATGGCCGGGTGAAGCAGTCAGCCGGCCGCGCAGATCGTAAGTGTAACCCGGGCTATTGATTTGCGAAGCACCATCGTAATTAAACTTAGCAGTGTCACCCGTAATCGAGTCTGCCGGATCCAGTGGAGCGGTAACGCTGGCCTGAGCAGCCTGACCCGCCGCATCGAGCGTAAAAGCCAGGTCGATGATACTCCCTTCGCGGATCCGGGTAAGCCGTCCAGCCGCGTCGTAGGTGAACTCTCCGTTCACGCCGTTCGCTCGGGCCACCTTGACAAGCCGGCCAGTATCGTCGTAGCTGAAATCCAATTTTCCGCCAGAGACGTTGTCTGAAACCGCAGTCAATCTATCGCGCGAATCGTAAGAGTAACTCACTCGCAATGCGCCGCCATTGTAACTGACCGCTGTCAACCGCCCGCCGGGATCGTATTCGGCGCCGAAACTATTTGAGGCGTCCGCCGTCCCAGTCACGCGGCCTTCTGCGTCGTAAACAAACGCGATGTCGTCCGCCGTGACCAACTGATTTAGTTTGTCATAGGAGTACTGCAGGTCAGGGCCGCCGCCGTAACTGGATCGAATGAGATTGCCGTTTGCATCGTAGCTTCTCGCTGAGTTCTCACCGTCCGGATAAGCTGCTTGAGCCAGCCGCCCGCGGGAATCGAATTTGAATTGAGCCGTGCGCTGAAGAGGATCCGTTGAGCTTGAAAGGCGTCCCATGGTGGTATACGCGAATGTCCAACTCTGGCCGTTCAAATCGGTAATTTGTTTGATCAACCCGAGCTCGTTCCGTTCGTAGCCCGCCTTGCCCACGATCGGTTTTGCAACACTGGCAACCAAGCCACGTGAATCATAGCCGAATTGAGTGGCTCGCCCCAATGGATCGGTGACGCTGACGATGCGTTGCATCGGATCGCGGATCAATTGCGTCGCTTGGCCGACTGGGTTTGTCGCGCCGGTCACGTAACCGAGGGAATTTTTCCCGAAAGTAATGGTTTCGTTGAGAGGACTCACCACGGTGTCCAACAACCCTTCCGCGTCGTAGGAAAGAGCTGAAGACTTTCCGGCCGCATCGACGATCGCGCTCAGGCGATGCTGCGCATCATAACTGTAATGGGTTGCGTTCCCATTGCGATCCGTCAGACTCAAAATATTTCCCATGCCGTCGTACTCGATCGTCGATATTTTTCCTAGGCGATCAGCCATCTTGATCATCCGATCGCGCAAATCGTAGGCAAGCGTCCTCGTCTTTCCGTTGGGGTCCCCGAGCACTGTTCGATTCCCATTCTTGTCGTACGAGATCGTATAAGTATTCCCGCGGCCGTCCTTGGTTGAAAGCAACCGATCGTTGAGATCGTGCTCCATGGCCAGCTCGGCGCCATCCGGACTGACAACCTTGATCAGCCGGCGAAACGGATCGTAAACGTAAGAGGTCGGGCCCGTGTCGGAATCGCGGCGGGATGCCATCGTTCCGTCCGGGTTGTAGGTTAAACTGATTTTGCCGCCCGATGGATTTTCAGCAGTCAGCATCTGGCCGCGATTGTTGAAAGTAAAATGCCAGCTTTTTCCACTGCGGTCGGTGCGCATGACGATATTCCCCCCCGCATCGCGTTCGTACGTCTCGCTGGTTCCGTCGGGATAACTAATCTGGTGCAAGCCCCAAAGCGTAATGCCGCCGAAAGTCCGCGGAACGTATTGATAGGAAATGGCCGTTCCGTCCGCATTGACGAGCATCGCGAGCCGGCCGCTCTGTGCATGATAGCTCAGACCGGTCGCGCGGCCCAATCGGTCGGTAATCGTAGAACGCTGGCCATCCGCATTCGAACCAAACGCCATCGTGTGACCGTCTTCGTCGCGGTAGCTTTTCAGCTCTCCCGAAGCGGTGTGAACATGCTGGAAAACTCCGCCGTCGGGATGCTGGACTGAAGTTGTATCGTTCGAATAGGTGAACTTTGTCACGTGGACGCCCGCCTCGGTTTGAGTGGCTACCTTGCCATCGGACGTCCAGCTTTGCGCAAACGGGGTGTTTCCTTCGGGCAGCGTGGTCCCAGTCAACAATCCTTTGGCGGCATTGCCGCTATCGTAGGTGTAAGCCGTCACAGCCCCGGATGCATCTCGGACCGATGTGAGAAGGCCGTCCACGTGGCTGAAAACAATCGACCGCGTCCCGTCACTGACACTGGCCAGACTCCCGGACGCATCGTAACTGAATGAAAGCGCCCGGCCCAATCCGTCCTCGACTTTTGTCAAGCCACCGTTGGTGTAGGTGAGAGCCAACGCATTGCCTTTTCCGTCAGCTATGGAAATCAACTGGCCGGAGCTGTTGAACGTGTAGATAAGCCGCGTGCGCGGATCGCCCAGGAGCAGATTGCCGTCGGTTGAAGCGAGTTGAAATGGAATGTCAGTTTTGCCGGTTAAAACCCACGCCCCATTATTGTTCGTGAACGTAATGAACCGGCCGCGGTCGCTCACGATAGTGACGGCGCCCCCGGTCACTGTGAGCATCCACTCAAAATTGTGGACCCAGTTATCGCCCAACCGGCCATTCACGCCGCTGCGTTTGAGGCCGGACGCATAGTACCGTTGAAGAAACAACGGCAGCGGGCCCCCCAGCGAAAGATCGGGCGGCAACACCTCCACCAGTTCCCCGGTGAACGTATTGACCGGATCGGCGCCGGTTCCGGAAGAGATGAAGTTCCCCGCGGAAAGCGGCGGCAACGTCACGCCTGGCACGACGGAAATAGCGGGGCCCATCTCTGAGGTGTTGATGTCTTCGGGAGAGATCACGAAAGTGATCGGCGTCGCGGTCCCGCTCACAAACATCTCATTGCCGGATGGATTCGGGGTGGCCAAAGCAACGTTGCGCCGACCGTTCGCCCCGGTTGTTCTCCTCGTGGAAAGCGTGGCATCGTCGAGATCGAGGCTGAATTTCGCGTCGCCGTTCCCATCCGTCATGACCGTGCCCGAACCGAAATACGTTCCTCCCGCTCCCAAGCCGAAATTCAAGATTTCACCGGCGCGGAAAAATTCCAGAACGTAAGAAGTGTTTGGCGCGGAATTGAGTGTTCCCGTGACGCGGATCGCGGTCGAGGAGAGCTGTTCTGCCGCGGTAAGAACAGGATGATTCTGCGGGGCCTTCGCGTCGCCGGCGTCGTTCGCATTAAATCCATCGGCATTGATGTCAATCGGAATGCCTGGATTCCGGATTCCATAAATGTTATTGGCCGAGATCCGATTTCGCGTCCCGATGTTCAGTTGGATTCCATTCGCGGGTGAAGACGTGCCCGGATTAAAAATCAGGTTATAGCGAAATAGATTGTCATTCGCTGTCAGAATCAGAATTCCGTTCAACCCATTGCCCGGCCCGCTCAGAGGGGCGCTCGCTTTCAATCCAATTGTGGAATTGAGCGCGCGCGGCAGAAGCTTCTGCGCGATCTCGGCTAGGCCGGAGGTGTCCGAACCGATGGCATTTCCGAGAAACTGATTGTTCGCGGCGGGCGTTCCAAAAGACCCTCCCGAACCGCCTACGAGAACTGCATCAGCGGAGCAGCCTGAGATCAAATTTCCTTCGCCCGTTTTTAAACCTCCGATCATGTTGGAGGCGGCGCCATAAACCAGGAGGCCCGCCCCGCTCACGCCGACTCGGGTCGTGCCATCGCTTCCCACGCCGATGAAATTTCCTTGAACGACGTTATTGCTGATCGCGCCCTCGATTTGAATGCCGCGATTGGCGCCGCCAATTACATTGCGCGCTGCGGGAGTCCCACCCCCAACAACGTTCCCATTCGAGGCAATCTCCAGCGAAATAAAGCAGTTGCCCAACCCTCGTAATCCGGATGAATCAACTCCAATAAAGTTCCCCTGAATCGAGTTGTCCGGCGCGTGGTCGATGAAAACGTTCTGGTTTTGATTTCCCGCGATGACATTGCCAGCGCCAGCGACCGTGCCGCCCAGAATGTTCTTCGCCGATCCGTTGACGATCGACACGCCGACGCCGTTGGCGATCGCGCTCACGCCACTAATTGATGTGCCGATATAATTCCCTTGTACGATTGTCCCGGTCGTGCCGGCGCTCGTCAGCGAAATCCCCGTCTTTAATCCAGAAATCACGTTCCGAGCGGCCGCGGTGGTCCCGCCGACGAGCGTTTGCGCGGCATCTTCAATCACGACGCCTGAACTCAAAGCCGGCGACGTCGAGAAGCTGTTCCCGTCCGTGCCCAATCCAACATAATTTCCCTGAACCACATTCCCGCCAGCGCCATTTCCCTGAATGAGAATCTGGTTCACCCCATGCCCGGCGATCACGTTCCCCTCGCCTGGATTAATGCCTCCGATAATATTTCCCGGGGCGTTGCTGATCACCACTCCGCTCCCACCGCTGAAAACCAAATTCGTGCCGCTCGGCCCGAGCCCAATATAATTTCCAGCCAATCGATTGCCGCGCGCAGCGGCGCCGGAAACGAAAAGGCCGTAGAAGCTGTTTCCCGAGATCAAATTTCGGTCCGCAACGTTGGTCCCGCCGATCTGGTTCGATGCTCCATTGTCGATCAGGATGCCGCCCCGGTTGTTCACCAGAGTCGTGCCAAGGTTGTCCGTGCCAATGAAACATCCCACGATGGTGTTGCTGTTCCCGCTGATCACGATGCCGGCGCCAGGGGAACGCGACGTAAAATTTTGAAAGTCGAGCGCGCGGATCGTGCTGTTATCGCCCGTAATCCAAAGCCCTCGGTCTTCGGTCGAACTGCTCGCGTCGCGTGCACGAATGCTAATCAGAGGCATTCCAGAAAACCCAGGCTGCGTTGCGCCATCAACCACCACCGCCTCCGTAATCGCCGGCAAGTTCGAGCGAATCGTGAGGATCTGCGGCCCGCTCGCGATTTTGAACTCGATTACATCAGCGCCCGGAGCGGCGTTCGCATCAAGAATCGCCCGGCGCAAAGTGCCTGGCGTCTCCCCGTCGCTCGTGGTCGTGACCGTGAACGTCGCGCCTTCGGCCGCGAACTCCGTGGCGATCCACGCCACCAACAAAATGAAGAACCTTCTCATATGCATTTCCCTAGTCCTGATTCGTGCGGAAGAAACGGTAAGGATGCGACGAACTCCCAAGCGGCACGGCGAACGAAGTGGTCGCCTCGGATGATTCACCGGAGAAGACCGTCTCCCAATGCACCAGATCGTCGGACGCTTCGATCCGGTAGGGCTGCCCTGGAATGCTTGGAAAGACCAACCGCAGTTCAGAACGATTACTGCCAAGGTCGAAGGAAACTTGCGGTCTGGTGAGCGGTTGAACCGACGCCACCAGATCGAGCGTCGTCGCCGACAACTCGGGATGCAGCGTGAGGCCTTTCCCAAGATACAATCCGTGCAGGCGCGCAAAACTGCCGCTCCCCGTCAGGAAACTGGCAACGCTGAATCGCGCCCCATCCGCCGGCTGAAATCCCGGACTGGCGAAAAACGCGAATCCGCCCGCCAAGTTAGCTTTTCCAGCGACATTCAGAGCGATGCGACTGTTGCTCCCGAAATTCCGCAACTCAAACGTTCCGGCCACCGTCTGTTGATAATCTCCGCTCACATTGAGCGGCTCTCCGCCACCTTCCAAAGCAAGGACCCCATTCATCGTGATCGAGCCTTGGATCGTGCCCGGGCCGCTGAGCCGCCCGCCCTGGAATTCCATCAGCTTTTGCGAGCGAATGACGCCGCCCAACGGGACGGTTTCGCCGCCAGTTTGGGTGAAGGAATTTCCAAACTCGATCACACCGGCTTCCCGCCGGAGCGTGCCGGCATTCTCAAAAGCCACTTCGAAGACTGTGATGCCAATCCCCGCAATCTTCCGCAGCGTTCCGCTGTTTGAAAAGAGCGGCAGGGGCGAACCTCCGAACCAAGCCACGGCCGCGTCGTTGAGAATCTGGAGATCACCTTCGTTGCTGAAAACAGACCCGGCCGTCATGTCGAGCGAACCCGTCCCTGACCACGTGGCGCTCCCTTTGTTCACAATCCGCCCTTGCTGAAAACGTTTCCGCTCGCTGCCCGTGATCGCGAAAGCAGCTTGAGGAGCAATCACGATCGAACTGGTTCCTTGGCCGTTAGACTGCATGAACCAGTTGCCTGCATTGGCCCACTCGCCGGCGCCGGAATCGGTGTGAAAAATCAAAGAAGCAGCGCTCGCATCGATTTCGTTAAGAACGTGGACGATTAGAAAAGCCATGAAAACAAGCGGGGCTGAAAGAGATCTCACCGGGGCCTGCTTCGAGTTCATCAGCGTGACGGAGTTATTCAAGACGCACCACGCCTCTGTCATCCACTTGGGATCCACCGCGCAGTTCGCGTCCTCAAGGTTGTAAACAGGAAATAAACTCGAGTATTACAAACGAAAAGGAATCAGCGCCGGGCCGAGAACAAATTCGGGTATTTGAACCGAACAATGTTCCAGGCGCGCTGGACTGCCTCGGCCTCGAGCGGTTGGAGATTCGCCCCGGAAGCATCGAGGGTTTGTGAAGAGAGGACCTCGCTGACGGCGGGCAAGTCTTCCGAAGCAATTTCAAACGGAAGGAGCTTCCAAAGCCGGGCTTTTCCATCCACACAGGAGGTCACCAGCCAGCGGCCGTCCAGGCTGAAGGCCGCCTCCAAAACCGGACCGCCATGCGGCAGCGGTTCGGTCACAGGTTCGCCTGTCATGGCATCCCAGATTCGGGCGCTGTTCGCTGAACTCGCCGTCACCACGAACAAGCCATCAGGACTTAGAACCGCGCCATAGAGTTGTCCGCCATGCCGCATCGGAACGCAGGCGAGTTGTCCCGTCTTGGAATCCCAAATGCGGGCCGCCCCGTCCCAACATCCGGTCACGATTCTTTCGCCGTCCGGGCTGAAATCAACCGACGCCACAACATCCGGATGGGCTAAGGACGGCCGCTCGAGTTCGCCCGTGGCCGCATTTAACAGCATGACTCTGGATATCGTTCCCGCCATATCGCCGCAACTCGCGGCCATGTGTCGCCCGTCACGGCTCAATTTGCCCGCGATGAGTTTGCAACCGAGCTCGACAGGTTTTCTCAATAATTCACCTGTCGCAGCATTCCAAACCCTGGCGGTATGATCATGACCGATCGTAAAAACCTGACGATTGTCCGGACTGAATTCGGCGCGGGTTGGCGTGTTGGCGTGTCGCAACACTGGAGCGGCCAATTGGCCAGTTGCCACATCCCAGATTTTGACCTCACCAAAATTGGTTTCTGGCTCGGGATCGTGACCGTTCGGCGGCGCCCAGGCGCCTTTCACCGCGAAATATTTCCAGTGCCCAGGGCCGCTGGAAGTCGCCAGACGCTTTCCATCGGAACTGAACTGCGCGTGCCAGACGCTGAATGAATGCTCGAGCGGCGGAGTCACTGCTTGCCCCGAGACAGCATCCCAGATCCGCGCCGTGCGATCTGCGCTGGCAGTTGCCACGAGACGGCCATCCGGGCTGAAACAACCATAGAAAACCGGACCCCCGTGCCTGAGCGGGGGCGAAATCGGTTTACCGGTGGACACGTCCCAGACCCGGGCCGTCCCATCCTGGCTGACCGTGAGCAACAGCCGGCTGTCGGCATTGAACTCGGCGTGCCAAACCGTGGCTGCGTGCGCGAGTGTCATCACCGAAGTTTCATTCTGGTGAAGTTTCCACAGACGGGTGATCTGATCCGTGCTGCTGCTGAGCAACAGTTCCCCATCGGGGCTAAAACTCACCTGCCGCACGACGTCGCTGTGGTGCAACGGCGGCGTGAGCGGCGCCCCGCTCGTCGCGTCCCACACCCGGGCGGTAAAGTCAAAACTCGCCGTGGCAACTCGCCGCGAATCCGGACTGAACTCCGCGTGGCAAACGCCTTGTTTGTGCAGCAGCGGCGGAGTCAAAGCCGCTCCCGTGAGCGCGTCCCAAACGCGCGCAGAAGAATCCAAGCTCGCTGTCACCACTCGGGTCGCGTCGTCATTGAAAGCCGCGTTGATCACAGCCTCGGTGTGGGTCAGCGTCGGAGCCAACGGTTGCCCCTTCTCGATATCCCAAAGAAACGCTTGGCCAGGCTTCCCGCTTGTCACCGTCACCATCCGGACTCCATCCGGGCGAAAACGAACATCGCGCGCAAAACCACGAACCGCCAAAGCCGGTTGCAGCAGCCGGCCATTCGATGAATCCCACAGACGGGCATAAAATCCGAGGTGCGCGCCATGGCCCGTCCGTTGCAACTCCGCCGTGACCGCGCGGGGCGCGTGGGGCGCGAGCCAGGCGCCCCATACTTCTCCAACGTGCGGCAACCTGACGCCAGGGGAATTCGTGCTGCCGAGCGTCCACACGAACGCTTCACTTCCCAAGCTATCTTCCCCTTGGAAACGGCGCGTTGCGGTCGCGAGATTCGAGCCGTCACTGTTCACTGCAGCATGGAAGACAACGCCACGATGCTCAAATGGGCCAGCAATCGGGCGCCCGGTTTTTGCATCCCACACCCGCGCCTGGCCGCTCACCGCAACGCCGTTCTCGATCATTCCGCTGGTGGTGAAGAGCCGCTTTCCGTCCGGAGTGAAATCGACGTAAAAGATGTCTCCCGGCTGACGAAGCGCCGGGAAAACCGGCTTCCCACTCCCCACGTCCCAAACAATGACTTCTCCAACCGAAATTCCGTCCTGACCGCGCACGGACGCCAACGTGGCCACTTGGCGGCTGTCGGAGGAAAATCGCGCGCCGCCTAGCTTGCCATAGTTCGGATCGTCACGCCGGCGGCTCTGCGACAGGAGTTGCACGAGCGTGGGGCAACTCTGCAACAGAAACTCGATCCGCGTGCGATGCGCCTCTGGATGGCCCGGAAAACCAGTTTCCAATTGCAGCGCCGCGACGAACCACGGCAACGCACTCAACGGATCGCCTTCGGATGCCAACCGATTTCCGTTCGCGACATCAAAACGCACGAGTTGCTGCCGCCGCGCCTCGGCGCTCTGCTTGGCCTGTTTGCTTTCCTGCTGAATCCGATAAAGCGCCACGGGCGCTCCAATGAGGAACGCCATGAAGAGAACGGCCGTAGTCAAACCCAAGCTGGCGAGCCCAGGATTGCGCCGGCGCCAGCGCCAGCTTTTTTCCAGGAGGCCGGCGGATCGCGCCAAGATCGGTTCGTCGCGCAAAAAGCGGCCTAGCTCCTCGGCCAGCTCATGCGCCGACTGATACCGCCGGCTCGGTTCCTTCTCCAAACACTTCAGGCAAATCGTTTCTAAATCCGCCGGGACAACCGGACAAAGCGAGCGTGGCGAAGCGGGTTCTTCGCTGCTCACCTTCGTCAGAGTTTCGTCCAACGTCGCCGCCGCGAAAGGTGGTTTTCCGGTGATGAGGTGATACAAGATCGCTCCCAGCGAATAGATATCACTGTGGACGCCCATCGCGCCGCGCCGGCCAAACAGTTGCTCCGGCGGTGAATAATTCGGAGAGCCAAACCATTCGCCCGTGGCTGTGATCTGAGCTTGAGATCGGTCCTCGGCGGATAAGCTTTCCTCCCCGGGCAGCTCAGTTTCCGTCGCCAGGCCGCATCGTTTGGCCAAACCAAAATCCGTGATGTGCAGCTCGCCCGCTTTGTCCAGGAGAATATTGGACGGTTTTAAATCCCGGTGAATGATTCCCCGCTGGTGTGCGAAGTAAATGGCTTCGGCAATTTTCTGAACGCACTCAGCCGCCTCCTCCGGCGGCATCGGCCCCGTTCGAACGCATTCAGCCAAATTGCGCCCATCCACGTAAGCCATGGCGAAAAACGGTTGGCCTTCATTTTCCCCGACTTCATAAACGGGAACGATGTGGCGATGCCGCAGCCCAGCGGCCGCCTCTGCTTCGAGCCGGAAACGTTGAATCACCGACTCGCGCGCAAACGGTCCGGCCAGGATCATCTTAATCGCCACCACCCGATTCAGGCTAATCTGACGGGCTTTGTAGACCACTCCCATTCCGCCGCGGGCGATCTCCTCGATCAACTCGTAGTCTCCAACGCGACGTCGGCTGCGCGACTCAAGCGCAGTCGCGGCGCTCGCATTCTCGGAGCATGGCTCTGTCGGGCGAAAACTCGGCAGCTCATCGGGAACTAATCGCTTTAAAAATTGCGCGGTGCAAACCGGACAGAGTCCTTGCGCAGCAAGGCCGGCGAGTTCAGTGCCGCACTTTGGACAGCGTCGCGTCGGTGTCATTGCCACTGGTTAAAACAGAATTGCCCCGGCGGCATTACAGCACTGCGGTTGAATGAAGCGTAAACGCCTAACCGCCCGCGAGCCTTTCGTGTCCAGGTTTTAAGCTGTCGTCCGGCTCGTCAGCACCCTCGACCCGCCTCTCCTGGATTGAAAAGAATCTCCCGCGGATCACAGCGTCATCGCGCGGAGCAAATGCCGGATTTCCGCATCCACGTCTGCCGGATCAAGGACGGTTTGCTCGACTACCATGCGAAGCGCGCAACCAAACCGCTGGCGCAGCCGGTGCACCGCGACCGCCACCGCTCCGGCTGAAAGCCCCAATCTCGCGGCGGCATCCGCGTATCCGCCAGCCTCGCGATCACCTTCCAAAAATTCCCTCAGGCAGCGGAACTGTTCCTCCTTTCCAGCCGTGACAAATTCTCCCTGCACGACATTGAGCGCGTGTTCGAACACCGTGAGGGCCCAACGTTGGTCGAAGAGTTCCTCGGGCGCCAGGTTCGAGACGGGCTCGCCAAAATGCCGTTGCGCAGCCGCTTCGTCGTCCAGGGACACAAACGAGAGTTGGCCTCCACGCTTTTTCGCCCGGGCACTTTCCCATTGGTTAACCAGAAAGTGGTTCAGCAGAGTCAATAGGTAAGTTCGGAATTTACCTTTCGATTTATCAACCCGGGCGATGAAATTTTTCGCCAGGTGCTGCGCGAAAAATTCCTGGGCTAAATCCTGAGCGGCATGAGCGTCATGCCCCCGCCAACGAATGTACGAATAGACCGGATACCAATAGATCCGGCAGAGGTTTTCCAAAGCCGCTGAGCTTTCGGGCGAACTCTCAGCGGCTGCATCCAGCACAATGCGCCATTGGGTCGTCGCGAACCACGCTCCCCCCGGACTGCTCTCGGTATCTGTTCGCGAAACGGGTGACATGCGGCGGCCGACTGTGGTGCTCAGCTGGGCCGCCGTCGAACTTAGCCACCGCGAACCGGAGTGACAATTCGTTTTTGTTTTTCGAGCTGTCGATGATCTGGCCCAGACGAACAAAAGTAGCCGCCGAGGTGACGAGGCGGACAAAGCGCCGCACCTGGTTGATGGTTCCCGCCCCCTCGGCGGCTGCGAGTTTCCAAAACCCTTTAAAAGCAGATCCTCCGGTTATTTGCTGGACGCAAACAACCGGAGGAGTCCTAGACCAAGAGCGCTTCCCAGCAGCTCAAAATGCAAATCCGCAATCCGCAATCCGCAATCCGAAATGGACGGGTCACACTTTCCATGGCTCGCGCTTCGGCGGGTTCAGCCATGTGTTCGCTTCGGCATCGCCGATAAAGCGTTCTTTCGCCGGATCCCAACGGAGCTTGCGGTGGTTCCAATACGCCAGATTGCCAAGGTGACAAACGGTCACAGACCGGCAGCCGACCTCGACGTCGCAGATCGGCCGTTTCCGGCTCCTGATGCAGTCCAGGAAATCGCGTTGATGATTCGTGCTCTTGTACAGGTGCACGCCATTTTCAGGGATCGGCTCCTCCGCAATCGATTCCGGCTCCGCTTTGAATTTGCCGCGATTGACGAAAATCCGGCCTTCCGTGCCGACGAACGTCACGCCGCCGCCGCCGCCATGAATGACCTCAACGCCGTTGGCATACACGTACCTCACTCCTTTTTGCGCCTTCGGATCCTCCGGCGGAATGATCTCAACCGGGCCGCTTTCGTCCATCCCAAGCCCCCACTGCGCGATGTCAAAATGGTGCGCTCCCCAATCCGTCATCCCGCCCCCGGAATATTCCCGATAATTTCGCCAGTTCGGAAAATGTTTGTGCACGCCGCGCGGCGCGAGCACCGAATTGTAAGGACGGAGCGGCGCGGGACCGAGCCACATGTTCCAATCGAGCCCCGGCTCGAGAGTTTCCTCGGGCAAATCGCACCATTTGGAAGGCCCGCCCACATCGACGAGGACGACCTGAACTTTGCCAATCCGGCCGTTCCTGACCAGCTCGCAGGCTTTGTGAAACTCCCGGCTCGAACGTTGCATGCTCCCGGTTTGAAAAACCCGGTTGTGTTTCCGAACCGCGTTGGCCATGGCGCGGGCCTCATAAATCGTGAGTGACAGCGGCTTTTCGCAATAGATGTCTTTCCCAGCCTCGCAAGCGGCCACCACCGGAATCGCGTGCCAATGATCCGGAACGGCGATGCAAACGGCGTCGATATCCTTGCGCGCGATCAGCTCGCGAAAGTCCTTGTGCTGGTCGCAGGCCTTATAATTCGAGCCCGCTTCTTTCGCGTAGTAATCTTCAATCGTCTTTTTGCTGTTCTCGCGCCGGGTGGTGTCGACATCACAAACGGCGACCACGTGCACGTCTTTGAATCGGAGAAATCCGTTGAGCAACCCTCGCCCTTGCGTGCCGACGCCGATAAATCCCATCGTGATCCGATCGTTCGGTTTTGTTTCAGCGGCCCAGACGTGCGAAGGCAAAATGAAGGGAGCGGCGGCGAGCGAGCCGGCTTTGATGAATTGGCGTCGAGTCAGACGGGTTTTTGCAGACATAGGCATTGGGGATTGAGATTAAACAGCCTGAGAACAGTTCGAGCGTATTAAAAGTTCGTGAGCGAAACAAGAGTCGAGGATCAACACTTCGCCCCGAACCTCCAATCATTGCTTGCCGAACGCTTCCGGTTTCTTGTGGGAAAACCCGCTCGGAAGCTCACGGCGGATCGAGGGAACCCCTCGGCGAAGTTCTCGTCATTGACGCGCTGTCCTGGGTGCGTATGGTGCGGTCATGAAGGTCAAAGTCATTCTTGAGCGGGGCGAGGACGGGTTTTACGTTGCCCATTGCCCGGCGCTTCGATCCTGCTGGTCACAAGGCAAGACACGCGAGGAGGCTCTCCAGAATATTCGCGAAGCGGTTGAGTTGTATTTGGAGGCGGATCCGGCCCGGTTACCTGAGGATGAGAGGCATGAGATTGTTGAGTTGTCATGAAGCTGCCGCTTCTCTCGGGCGATTTTCTCGCGCAGGTTAGATGAAAGAACGCCAAGCACCGCCGACGCGCTCCTCGTCATGGCTCATCCGAGCGTTACATGACTTCGTCAACCGTCCGGAGTCGTGGCGACGGCGTTTCACCGCGTCGGCGCAACGGGAATCACATTAATGGGGTTGATGTTGATCCCCACTCCGACCGGCGTGACGTTTTCGGAAACGGCTCTGGCCCCTTCATTGATCGCAATCGCGCGAACAAAAGTCGTCACGATCAAGTCCGCATACTTCGTCAGGAACCGGTACGGGCTCAGCGGCACATACACAATGTCATGCGACTCGAGCAGGACGTCGGTGGCCTTGCCCCGTTTGATCGCGTTGTAATCGACGATCGCAATCTCCGGGTGCGTGAGCGACCCGCGCACGATCGCAACGTGCGATTCGTAGGCATTTTTGATCGGTCCACCCGCGGCTGCGATTGCCGCGAGCAAAGTCGGCGGTTCACCGACGCTCACCGCTTGCGGCGCTCGAACCGCTCCGAGCACGTAAATCTCGCGCGACGAAGCGGGCGGCAAATAAATAAAATCATCCGGTTCGAGGTAAATATTCTCGCGCATGTCCCCGCGCCGCAGGAGTTCATTGAAATTGATCGGAAGGATTTTGCCGTTTCGAATAATAAAACTGTGATGGAGATCCGCCAGTTCCGTGGTGGTTCCGGATTCGCTGGCGCTGCGAGTTCCTCCTGCCATCGACAACGCTTCCAGCAAAGTCATTGGAGTCCCCAACGAAAAGATTCCCGAATTCGCCACGCGGCCCAGAATCCAAACCCGCTTGCTCTCGACCCCCCTCAGGGTCACGCCAACCTGCGGCTCGGTTTTTATCAGTGTTTTCAGTTCGCGTTCGATCGCGGCTTTCGTTTCGGGCAGGGTCAAGCCCCACACATCCAGTCCGTGCAACAAGTAAAAATAGATCTTTCCATCCGGGCCAACCGTTTCCGTCGCTCGACTTCCGGGCTCGCCGAAAATCTCAATCTCGATCGTGTCGCCCGGGCCAAGCGTAAACAGATTGGTCGGCGCTCGGAGGAACGCCGGATCGAGCTGATTCGTCAAGCTGACTGAATTAAAATTCGTGAGGGCGGAAGGGTGCGGAGAGCGCGCGTCGAATTTCGGTCCGGGCAGCGTCGTTTTGCAGCCGGCCACAAAAACGAAGAGAAGACCAAGGATCGTCGCGAGGAAGCTTTCCGTGAACCATGCGGCCCGCGGGCACGCTCGCCCCGCCGAACGCGCGCCTGGCCATTCAGGTGGGGCGAGACTGCTGGCGAGCCGAGACGACGCATGCACGAAACCACGCATCTTTGGTGGGGCGAGACTACTGGCGAGCCGAGGCGAAGCATGCACCCGCGGCACGGTGCAAGAGGACGAAGCCTGCGCTGCGACCGCAGGCGAATGATTTGTTTTTCCCTGAATCCTAAGAAGCCCCATAACCCATGCTCAAAATCACAAACTCGGAACAAATGGCCGCTTGATGATCGGCCCGATGTTGACGCCCGCCCACGACGCCACCGCCGCCTCGACGAATGCTTGCCCCGCTTCGTCCAGCAGGTCTTCCACTTTCGACCATGGCCTGATGCTCACGTAAACGATATCCCGCTGCTGCAATTTGAAATCAGGCAAACGCGCTTCCAAAATCCCATCGACATCCACCACGAATGTTTCAGGGTCACGCAGAGAACCGCGCACCACCAGAACTTTCTTCTTGTATGCCTTCTGCGTGAAACCGCCGCGCGAAGTGATCGCCGCGATTAACGAGCTGTTCGGAACGTAAACCACCACTCCCGGGTTTAATATTTGGCCGAGCACGTAAATTTGGTTTTCGTTGGCCGAGGCAAAATAGAGGTAATCGTTCGGCTGCAGCGCGATGTTCTGGGAAAGGTCGCCATCTAAAAAAAGCTTTTCGAAATCGACCGGAAGCTTCTGGCCGTCGCGAATCAGAAAGCTTCGCGAAAGATCCGCCATCTCGACCGTCCGCCGCTCGAGCAACCCTGTTTCGAGCCCATGCGCCCGCGCCACGGCTTCGACAATCGTGAGCGGCCGGTCGAGCCGGTACGCCCCTTGGGCGTTGATCTTCCCGAGCATGAAATATTTTTTGCTGTTGAACGAAACCGGCGTGACGATCGTCTGCGCCACGGGATAGTACTTCGCCAACAGCGGATCGAGCTTCTCCCGCAACTCATCGATGGTCAGCCCGGCCACCTCGATGTTCTGCGCTTGCAAATAGCTCAGCCGGCCATCAGGGCCGACGAACAGATTTGTCCGGCTGAGCTCCGGATATTTGTAGAGCGCAATATTCACCACGTCGCCAGGCCCAAGCGTGAGTCGCTCTTGCCACGGGTATCGGCGGATGGAATTGCTCGCGGAGAACAACAAGTTTGTTTCGCGCGGCGCCGGGCCACCCAGCAGGCTGTTTGTCACTTGGGCCTGAACCGCCCCGCATAACAGAAGCAGCGCCGCTGCGCCCGTTCCGAACCAGTGCGAAAAGCGCCGCCGCCATTTGCCGGCCGGCGCGCGGTTCAGAACCGCGCCGACCAAATTGCAGCGGGCGTGGCGCAGCGTTTCCAGGTGGGCCTTTGTCTCCGCGACTGATGAAGTTCCGCTCGAAGAAAGCCAGACGAGTTGAGGCAGATTTTCGGCCAGCAGCAACGATTCGGGCTGCGAGGCCGGCGGCAATTCGACGAGCAAAACGAGGTTTTCGATCTCGCGCCATTGTTTGAGCGCGGATTGCCATTGCTTCCGGCGCTCTAAATTCCAAACCCAGCCTGGCAGCGGGATGTGAACGACCGGCTGAGCGTCGGGATCGTCCAATTGTGCGGCAATCTCGGACGGACGCGCCAAGACTTGGGACGAGAGGAGGAGCCGGCGCGCGGGCGCAGGCAATTGAGAAATTTCGCCATTCCCATTCGGGGCGGCGTCGCCATTCACATGGACCGGCTGCGGTTCGTTCTCGGCTTCCGGCGCAATCGGCCGCGTGTCGACCGTCAGGACGCGGAACCCGCGCTGGCTCGCGGCGCTCACGAGCAGATTGATCCAAGTGGATCGTCCCTCTCCGTGCTCCGCGGAAATAACCCCGCAGACCAGACTGTGGCCGTTGGCGGCGTTCAGCTTTCCTTTCAAAATCGTCAAGGTCCGGAAAGCCCAGTTCACCTGCTCGGTTGGATCCATCTTCGTCAGGTCGCCCAGCGTCGCCAAGACCGGCAGCCCGGTAATGCGCGTGACGTCACCTATGGTTTTGATCCGCGCGTCGGTCGCTTCACCAGCCAGCACCAAACCCGTGGCGCCCATCGATCCCACGAACGCGCCGAGAATCGCGAGCAACGCAATCCGCAGCCAGCGCCCGGTCGGATCGAGCGAAGCCGCTTGCGCGGGCGAAAACAAATCGTAGTAGCCAGCCGCATCCTTTTTGAACATGTCCGTCTCGCGGCGTTTATTTTCGAGGGTCGCACTCATCGCTTCCAAGGCATCGACTTTCGACTTCAACAGCGCGTAATCCACGGTGGCTTCGGACAGCGCTCCGGCTTTTTTCTGAAGATTTGAAGAAATGATTTCAAGCTGCCCCAGTTGGTTCGTCAGGAGGATGCGGTCCATCTGCAGGTTCGACCACGGATTGCCAAAACGGTTTGAGGCGGTTTCCTGGGCGCTGCGCGGGAGCGGCGGGGCATTTGTGACGGCAACCGCGGCTTGCTGCTCGAGTTCGGTGATCATCGCCACGGCCATTTTGTACTCCGGATGCTCCGGCGTGTACTTTAATTTCAGTTCGTTCAACCGCTGCCGCGCCGCGCTCAATTCGTCCGAGGCGGGATTTTTGCGGGCGATCGCCAGCTTCGCGTCCAGCATGTGCAATTGGAGTTTCGCCTCTTGAATCTGTTTCTCCACCCCTTCGACCTGGCCCAGGAACGCTTGCGCTTCTTTGCTCACGTCGATGTGCGCGCCGCGCGCCAAAAACGTTTTGAGCTCCTCGTTCGCCGCAGCCAGGTCATCGTCCACTTGTTTCTTCTTCTGCAAGATCGCCCGGCTGATCTGGAACATGTCCGCCTGCTGCAGGCCGCGGGTGAACTCGATCAGATTCGTCGCAAACACATTCGCCAGCGTGATCGCCTGCCGGACACTGCCGGTCCGCTTCATTTGCACTTGGACGAGATCAGGGTTTCGCGTCGGCATGGCCTCGACCATCTTCTGCAGGTCATGCGGCGTGAGCTGGAGGTTGAGCGCAGCGGCATTGGAACAAACCGTTTCGAGCAGCGCCGGCGAGCGAATCAAGCCGGCAAGCGCGTCCAGCGAAATATCGCGTCCGGAAATGGCATCGCTCTGGTTGCCCGGCGTCGGCGCAACCCCAATGGTCGTCCGCCGCATCAATTCGAAGCTGACTTTGTAATTGGCTTTCCAGAAGCCGAGCATGAACCCGCACCACGCCATCACGACGGCGCTTAAAAAGATCCAATGCCATCGGGTCCGCAGCGCGTCCAAAAAACGCCACGGGTCGATCGGCAGTGAAAAGGTTCGCTCGCTCGGGCCAGGAGAATCGGCCGCGCCGTTCTCAATAAAACCGCCGCTCGCTCCGTCTTCGAGCGGTTCAGCCCGTGGCGCCCCGCGATGGCTTCGACGCGAATTGCCTCCAGCCCGGCGGCGTTTCTTCCGCAGCTCGCTAAAATTAAATTCAAACTCCTCGCTCATGGGGAACAAATTTCTGGTGCCGTTGCAAATCGGTGATGACCGCGCTGACGATGCTTCTCGAAATAACCGGGAGCTCCTTGAGCCAGCCGACTTCGAGCGAAAGCTTGGCGATGCGGTTGAGTTCGCGGGGAATCCCGCCTGACGCTTGAAAGGCGAGCTCCACCGCATCCTCGGCAAAGAGATTTCCAGTCGGATGCCCCGCGACGAGAAGGCGGTGCCGCAAATATTCCGCCGTGTCCTCGCTGTTCAGCGGCGGCAGATGAAACCGCAGGCTGATCCGCTGATCGATCGCAGGAACCCGCAGCACGCGCCGGCGCAGTTCCGGCTGGCCGAAGAGAATGACAGTTAGATAATTCTCCGCGTCGCCATTGAGATTGGTGAGCTGCTTGATCTCGTTGAGCGTCGCCCGATCCATCTCCTGAGCTTCATCAAACAACACCACCAAGTGCCGGTCATCGTCGTAAACCTCTTCGACCTTTTCGCGGAACAACAGAAACCGGTTCAGCTTCGACCGATCCGTTCGGTCAAACTCAACCCCCAAACTCCGCAGCATCGCGCCGAGCAAGTCTTCAAAACTGAACCCGGAATTTTCGAGCACAACCGGCTCGAAGCGGGTCGAGTCGAGCTGGTCCGCGAAGAGCGCTCGCAGAAGAGTTTTTCCGCAGCCGATTTCACCCGTCACCATCCCCATCTGCATGCTTTCTTCGGCCACGAGAAAATTCAGCCGATGGAAAGCTTCGTCCTGTTCTTCCGTCCGAAAAAAAAAGCGGGTGTCCCAGGTCGCTTCGAACGGACGTTCGCTAAGACGCCAGAAGCTGAGCAATTCGACTGCTGTGGATGGCTTGTCGCCCTCGGTTGCTTGCATGGACGTAAATTCTTGGTCCGGCTGAGTGACGCCGGATTTGCTTCCCGCCATTAAAAAAAATGGAGGGGCTTGTGGCAATCGGGCTTGTGGATGTTTCTTGTGGCGGAAGATTTACCACTCAGCTGGTCGGGCATTCCCCGAAGCGCCATGCCACGGAGCAACCGGAAAAGAATTCGACAGGGGCAGTTCCCCCCGAATCAGCGATTAAACGCCACCTGGCGGTCGGCCTCGCGCACCATGCGCTCGATGTCGCGGCATTTCCTGGCCGTCCCTGCATTCACGCGCGAAACTCGGAAGCCGCATTCCGCGAACGAGGAAAAGCCCATGTTGTAGGCCGCGTAAATTTGGCCGATGGTGGGAGGCCGCTTCAGCCTTGTGGCAAGTTGCTGCTGCAGGAGCGTGAGATAATCGGAGGCGTACAACCGGTTCACCCGAGCATCAAACACATGCCGCGTGTACGAATATGTCCTCAAGCCGCGCACACGCCGCCAAGCTGAAACGTCATCCCAAGCTCTTTGGCAGATTTGGAATTCCCCCAGCGAATGCCCGTCATCCCCGTAAAGAAAGCGGCCGTTCCCCGATTCCACCGATGAGATCGCCTGAAGCATAGCGTTATTCGGACGCCATGGTTCTGCGTGGATCCCGAGAGATCCCGCGAAAAGGACGGAGATAGTCAATGCCAGCCTGCTCATAAATAATCTGCTAAACCGTGTTTGCTTTTCATCGGTTTGTCTCCCTCTCTCGGTAGTAAAAGCTTACGGAAACAGCTCCGAGAGAGGCAATCCGTGAAAACCCTGAATCCGCTTGCGGATTTGAGCCTTCAAATTCCTCAGGCAAAACCTGAGGCCAGGCAGGCGGCAGCCGAGCGCGACACCCTACACCGAAAGAATTTTTGTGCAAGCACGGAAAAAAAACCGTGCTTGTGGGTTTTTCCTCTTCTCCTCATCCTACCGGCGCTTGGCAGCGAGCGAACTACTCTCCGCGCCGACTCAGCGCGTCCCGCCAACCTTTCCCACGATTCGAGGGCAATGGGTCCTCCGGCTCACCGTTTGGTTGGGATTCCTCGGCCTGCTGCTCTTGAGTTGGGGAATTTACAACGCGTGGCCCGCTGCGCTCACTTGCTCTCTGCTTTTTTTCCCCTTCAGCTTGTTTCTCGCGGTTAAACTCCTCAGAAAATCAGGACCCGGCCCCGTCGCGCCATCGTTCGCCACCGAATGGGAATTGCTCGTCAGCTTTCTGCTGCTGGCCACCGGCGCCGCGAGCGGGGCGGTGTTTCTCATGGCCGTCGGCTGGGTCGCCATCGGTTGGGTCCTGCTCCGGCCAATGCGCCGGAATCAATTCTGGGGCGAATGGCTGAAAATTTTTTTCCTGTTCGTTTGGGTTCTGCCGATCGAACTCGATTTCGTCGGCAATCGCGTCGAAGTTTTTTCGCCTTTCCTACCTCACTCAAGTCAAGCCGGCTGGAATGCCGAAGACCATTCTTTGCTCGCGCTGATCTGCGGCTGGCGCGTTGCGCTCTTTTTTTTCGGCGCCTGGCTGAAACCGGCTCAATTCTGCGCAGCCATTTTTCTGTTCCCGGCGCTGGTCGCTCTCGTCGGCTTTGTTTTCGAGGCAGGTTCACTTCACCATTTCGAATTATGGCAAGGGGAACTGATCGTCTGCGCTGTCGCGCTCTTGGTTTGCTGGGTGATCGTCCGGTTCGAACTGCCGTTTCTCCGGGACAACGGCACAGCCCAGCGCTGGGCTCACGCCTCGCGAAAGCGCACCGCCTCCACCTGGCTGATCGCGCTGGTCGTGCTGGTTCAGCATTCCCTGTTCTCCGAAGGGTACCTCTCCTCAGAACAATGGCTCCCCGCCGCAGCCGGGGCGATGCTCTGGATTTTTTTGCTCGCCTGGCTGCGGTGGCGCACACCGCCATCCAACCTGGATTGGAGTTCCCAGCTCTTAATTGTTGGCGCGGGCTTTTTCGTCCTCGCCGCCGAATGGACGAACCTCGCTTTCTTCAGTCAATGCGCGCTCGGCCTGCTTTTGGCCGGCGTTTTTTCCTGGCGGCGGACCTGGCGCTGGCTTGCGGTTTACGGGCCGTTGGCCGCCTGGCTCATGTTATTGCCAGGACTCTTCCGTTTTGCCGAGCAGCACGGGCTCGGTTGGCTGGCCCGTTGGGAATTCCGCGCCGTGGCGTTCCTTGCGATCGCGGCCGCCACCGTCTGGGCGCACGGGCGTGGCCATCGACGCCCGACCCGAGTGGCGGAGGACCTGGTCTGGCAGCCGATCAAACGGTTCGCGTTTATCCTGCTCTGCCTCGTGTTAGGCTTCCAGGGATTGAGCGCGGTCTGGCCTGGAACGCGCATCGCGGAATTCCCCGCATCCACGGCTCGAACTGGAGCGCCGCTCAGGATCGCGCGGCCGCAGATCTCCTTTCCAGGGATGGTCCGCCTGACCAGCCGCGCCTTTCCGCTCAAGCACGGATCCGTGCGGATATTCATCGCGAAACCCGCTGAGGTCCCGGTCGAGATCGTTTCGGCCAATTGGGCTTTCCAAGCGCGCGGTTACGCTGTGCTGGTCCGCAAGGGATTGCCCCATCCCCGCGGCCGGATGATTTACTTGCGCGGACGGAACGGCCAGGTTGAACGCTCCGCGCTGTGCTGGTTCGACCATGAAGCGCAGGCCTTCGCGGGTTACCGGAAAGCCCGTCACATTCTCTGGAGCGGATGGAATTTGGCGCATCGGCAACTCCGTTTCGTCTGGGTTGAAGCCGAACCGGCCATGCGCGCGGACGAGATGAACGACTTCGCGGACCAGCATGGTTGGTTTGAGGAACTCATCTGGCCCACGCACGCGATGGCCTCAACCCGTGAGAAACCGCCGCTGCCAATTCATGAGCAGCTTGGACGGATCCTTTCCCTTCGCCACGGCCATTAACTCCGCGCGGCTCGCGAGCAACGTCGCATCGAGCCCCAATTCCGCCGCATGCTGGTCGCGCCGTTGTTTGAGTTGTTCGAAATGGCGGGTCTGGCTCGGGGTCAATTCTTGCGGCCGCCTTTTGGCCCGCTCGGGATAATGGCTCGCGGGGACCGCCAACCCTCGCTTGATCGCTGCCTCGAGGCGGGCGGTTCGCGCAGGAAGCATTTTGGGAAAAGCCATCGGGAGCTCCGGGCTCTTGGAAACATGCGCCGCCAAGCCAACCAATTTTTCGTGGCTGAGGACGAAGAACGGCGGCTTGTTCGCCGCGATCGCTTCCTTTTCACGCCAACGCCAAAGCTCCCGCAGAACGGCCAACCCAAATCGATCCAGCCGGTCGCTTCCCTTGATCCGCCACGCTTCCACATCCATCGTCTTTGGCTGGGTGCATTCCGCGATGACTTTTCGGCAGACCTCTTCGTGCCACTCCAAACGCCCGAGCTTGATTAACTCGTCCTTCAACAAGCGCGCCAGCGGCAGAAGGTAGCGCGTGTCGTTGCGGGCATACGCTTCCATCCGCTCCGTCAACGGCCGCCGCGCCCAGTTCATTTTCTGCGGCCCCTTTTCCAGCGTGACGCCAAGCAAACGCGCGGCCAAGTGAACCAACCCAAATTCAGTCTGGCCCACCAAACGCGCCGCCCACATCGTGTCGAAAATCTTGTGCGGCACGAAATGAAATGTCCGGTGCAACAACCGCAAATCATAATCCGCCCCGTGCAGGATCAGCTCGCGATCGTGCAAGAGCTCGAACACCGGCGACAAATCGAGCCCCGCCAGCGGATCGATCAGATCATCCCCCGTCGGCAGGCTGATCTGAAGCAAGCAGAGCTTCTCCGGGTACGCGTGCAAGCTGTCCGCCTCCGTGTCCAACGCGATCCAATCAGCCGATCGGATTTTTTCCAGCAAGCCTGCCAATCTTTCTGTGGACGCAATCACCGTGACAAACAAATCGAAATTCGACCGCAAGCGAAAGGCGAATTTCATTCGTTTTCCGAAAAAATCAATTGGCCCAAAGCAAGAAGTCTTGACGCCGCGAACCGCCCCAGTTCAATTCTCGCCTGTTCTTGCGCTTTCTGTGAGGCGCATGATCAGGCTGCTTCGACCGCAAGACGCAGCGAAAAAACCGGTTTCTTGCTGTGGAACCATCCTTCTATCGAATGCCATGAACTTGGCCCTTGCCTTTGCCCAGAGCGCCGAACGCCACCTCGAAAAAACGGCGGTCTTCTGGGGTGAGTCCCAATACACCTACGGAACCGTGTCGCGCCAGGCCCGCCGCGCCGCGGCACAATTCCAAAAGCTCGGGGTTCAACCGGGAGATCGCGTCGGCGTTTGGCTGAAGAATTGCCCCGAATTCATTACCGCTCTGTTCGGCATCTGGAATGCCGGGGCCGTGGCGGTTCCAATCAATAATTTCCTCAAGCCATACGAGGTGGCTTTCATTATCGAGGACGCCGGCCTCGATGTGCTCATCAGCGAGCTGGGCCGAGCTGAGCACAACGGCGAACTGCTTTCGGCCCGCCCTTCCCTGAAAATTGTTTCAGCCGAGGAACTGGCGAAAACCAGCGAGCCTGCGGAAGAACAATTTTCTCCGGCCTCACGCGACGAAGCGGACCTCGCGTTTATCGTTTACACTTCGGGAACAACCGGCCGGCCAAAAGGCGCGATGCTCACCCATGGCAACCTCCTGCACAACGTCGACGGTTGCCGCCAGGTCTTGCAAGCGGTCAGCTTCGACCGCTTCGTCGTCTTGCTCCCGATGTTTCATAGCTTCATGCTTTGCGTCGGCATTCTCCTCCCCATGCTCGTGGGCGGTTCCGTCGTGCTCGTGAAATCCATCCACCCGCCCAAAAACGTCATTCAGGAAATCATCGATCGCCAAGCGACCCTTCTGCCTGCCATCCCGCAATTCTTCCGGGCGCTTGCCAATGCGCCATTGCCCGAGAATTTGCCCCTCCGTCTCTGCGTCAGCGGCGCCGCGCCGTTGCCCCTGGAAGTGCTCAAGGAGTTCACCACGAAAGTCCCCGTGCCACTCCTCGAAGGCTATGGTCTCAGCGAAGCCAGCCCGGTCGTGTCGATGAACCCAATTCAAGGCCCCTGGAAAGCAGGTTCCATCGGGCTCCCCATCCCGAACGTCGAAATGAGCGTGCAAGACGAAAGCGGACGCCATTTGCCCGTCGGCGAAACGGGCGAGATCTGCGTGCGCGGCGGCAACGTCATGAAAGGTTATTGGAACCGGCCGGATGAGACCGCTCGGGCGATGCGTGAGGGGTGGCTCTTGACCGGTGACATCGGGCGCCGGGACGCCGACGGCTATTATTACATCACCGACCGCAAGAAGGACATGCTGCTCGTGAATGGAATTAACGTTTACCCCAGGGAAATCGAGGAAATCATTTATCAGTTCCAGGGCGTGAAAGAGGCCGCTGTCATCGGCGTGCCCGACGCTCGCAAAGGAGAACAGCCCGTCGCCTTCGTCGCCCCCCAGCAAGGCGCCGCGCTCGATGAAAAAGCGCTGCTCCATTTCATTCGCGGAAAGCTGGCCGACTACAAAGTGCCGCGGCGCGTGGTTGTGATGGACTCTTTGCCGCGCAATGCCACCGGCAAAATTTTAAAAACCACGCTGCGCGAAATGTCGATTTGACCGTTGTCGCATTCTGGGTGGGGCGAGCGTGCCCGCGAACCGCAAAGAGCATGGAGAGGCGCCCTGCATCTGGCGCGCGCATTCCGACCATGAACGGCAATACATCCATCACTTAAGGCTCAACTGGCAACGGAAAATCGCCGCGCGTGGTATATTCCCCCATCGAGAATTCGGCGGCCTCTGATTTAGAAAGGGCACATGACAACGAAACTATTTTCGGAACTGGGAATCTCAACAGAGTTGCTCAAGGCAATTGACCGGCTCGGCTTCGAGCAGGCCTCACCCATCCAAGCCGAAGCTATTCCACTCCTTCTCCAAGGTCAGGATGTGGTCGGCCAATCCCAAACCGGCTCCGGCAAGACCGCAGCGTTTGGCATCCCCGCGATTGAAAAAGCCGACCCGCAAGGGCGCGACGTCCAAACAATCGTGCTTTGCCCAACGCGCGAGCTCGCGGTGCAAGTCTCGGAAGAGATCCACAAGCTCGCTTTTTTCAAACGCGGGATTCACGCGCTCCCCATTTACGGCGGCCAATCGTACGAGCGCCAGTTCCAGGGCCTCAAGCAAGGCCCGCAAATCGTCATCGGCACGCCCGGCCGCGTGATGGATCACATGCGGCGGGGCACCTTGCGCCTGGACCACGTTCAACTCGTCGTGCTCGATGAAGCTGACGTCATGCTCGACATGGGATTCCGCGAGGACATCGAGTTCATTCTCCAAGCCGTCCCAGCGGCGCGCCAAACCGTTTTCTTTTCCGCCACATTGTCCCGCGCCATTCAAGAGCTGATCAAGAAATACTCCCGCGACCCCCAGAACGTCCGAATCGAACAAAAGACCGTCACCGTTCCGACCGTCGAGCAGGTTTACTACGAGGTCGATCGCCGCTTCAAAGTCGAATTGCTCACCCGGCTCATTGACATCCACGATCTGAAACTCGGGATTATCTTCTGCAACACGAAACGAATGGTCGATGATCTCGTCGATCACCTGAACGTGCAGGGCTATTCCGCCGACCGCCTCCATGGTGACATGAACCAGGGCATGCGCGACCGCGTCATGAATAAATTTCGGAAGTCCGGTCTTGAATTCCTGGTCGCCACGGACGTCGCCGCCCGCGGCATTGATGTCGAAAATGTCGAAGTGGTCTTTAATTACGACCTCCCCTACGACCCGGAAGATTACGTGCACCGCATCGGCCGCACCGGCCGGGCGGGTCGAAGCGGCCGGGCCATCTCGTTCGTTTCGGGAAGGGAGCTGTTTCAAATCCAGCAGATCGAGCGCTTCACCCGGACCAAAGTTCATCGAACAAAAGTCCCGACCGCAACCGAAGTCGAACAAGCTCGCGCCGCCGTCTTTCTCGGAAAAGTGCGCGCCACCTTGCAGAGCGGTGAATTCCAAAAGCAGGACCACCTCATTGAAGTGCTGCTCGAGGAAGGCTTCACCTCGACGGATATCGCGTCGGCCTTGATCCATCTGTTGCAGCGCGAAGAAACCAGGCCCGTTCCAGAACGCCCCAGCATAGCCGAGCGCAGTCAGGAGGAATCTGGAGGGCACGGGCCGCGTTCGCAAAGAAGGTTCGATCGCCCCAGAGATTCAGATCGACGTCCACGCGAAGTCAGACCGCCTTTGCCACGCCGGCCCGACGAACATCCCGCCACCCGGCCGCCGGCCGAGCGCCCGAGGCCAGTTGCGGTCAGCGCAAGACCGGCGCACGAACCGATCGTGAAGAAGCCGGATGCGCCGCAAGTTGTTCCTGAAAGCCGAGCGCCAGTCAAACCGCCGACGGAGCGCTCATCCAAACAGAGCCGGCGCACGCCCGAAGATAAAGCGCGGCTTTTCCTCAATCTCGGAAGCGAGATGGGGTTCGGCCGTGAAGACATTCTCCGGATCATCCAAGGGGAAACCGCGTTGCCTGCGTCAGCCATTGGGGAAATCGATGTCCGAGAGCGCCACGCCTTCGTCGATGTTGTGGCTGACCAGGCGAGAAGCATCATTAGCAAGCTCAACCGCAGCCGCATCAAGGATCACAAGCTCAAGGTAAAAATCGCGTAAGTCAACAGCTGCGCCCTCATTTCCCGCTGCCAAATCCGTGACGCCCCTGCATCCTGGTTTGGTCTGCCAAATCCGTGACGCACCTGCCCCCTGGTTTGGTCCTGCCAAATCCGTGACGCACCTGCATCCGGGTTTGGTCCTGCCAAATCCGTGACGCACCTGCATCCTGGTTTGGTCCTGCCAAATCCGTGACGCACCTGCACCCTGGTTTGGTCTGCCAAATCCGTGACGCACCTGCACCCTGGTTTGGTCTGCCAAATCCATGACGTACCTGCATCATGGTTTGGTCTGCCAAATCCCTGACGCACCTGCATCATGGTTTGGTCTGCCAAATCCGTGACGCACCTGCATCCGGGTTTGGTCCTGCCAAATCCGTGACGCACCTGCGCGCGGATTTGGCAGAGGCTCACAGACCCGGTTGGAGGCTATTTGGAAATTAGCGGGACGGGCGCGGACATTGCAGCCATCGAGGTGACGAGGCGGACCTATTGCAATGGCCGACCCGTCCTTAAGAAATGACGAAAGACCAATGGACGAATGAACGAATTAAGGACCAATGACCAATCCCCAAGAGGAGGGCTCTCCAATGCGCCGGTGGGTCTTTCAAGATTGGGGTTTGTTTAGTCATTCGTTCATTCCGTCATTCGTCATTGTCCACCGGTGTCCCAGCGCGAGCGACCCGGAGAACCCAGTGGTTTCCGCAGCACTCGAGCCAAAGATGGCACACTCATGTGAGACGCGCACCGTGTTGTTCCTGCCCTTTGTTTATTCCGCCTTGCGTTCCGACTGCGCGCGGATCGCGTCCAGCTCTTCCCACCGTTCATATAATTCCGCGAGCCGTTTTTTTTCGGCGGTCAATTCCGATTGGATCTCCGCCGTTCGATGACCATGCTTGCGGTGAAAATCATGATCGATGAACAGCGCTTCGAGCCGGGCAATGTTCTCCTCCGCTTCGAGAATGGCCGGTTCGATTCCTTCCAGTTCGCGCGCCTCCTTAAAATTCAGCTTCCGGACTTTGGCCGGTTTCGATGCGGATGCGCTCCCCTGGTCAGAACGCGTTTGGGCGCGGGGAATTTCTGCCGGGGGCTTCTGCCGGCTCTTTTTCTCGATGTAATAATCGTAATTGCCTTCGCTGTAGCTGATCCGTCCCTGCCCTTCGAAAGCCAGGATCGCAGTGCAAACCCGATTCAGGAAATAACGGTCGTGGCTGACCACCACCACCACGCCTGGAAATGCGATCAACGCTTCTTCGAGCACTCGCAACGTGGGCAAATCCAAATCATTGGTCGGCTCGTCGAGAATCAGAAAGTTGCCGCCGTTTTTCAGGATTCGCGCCAGCAGCAACCGGCTGCGCTCGCCCCCGCTGAGATATTTCACCTGGGTGGCGATGCGATCGTCGGTGAACAAGAATCGTTTGAGATAAGCGCGCACCGAAAGCCGATGCTCGCCGAAAGGGACCGTTTCAGCGCCGTCAGCGACCTCCTCCATCACCGTTCGGTCTTCGTTCAACTGCAGGCGTCCTTGATCGACGTAATTGAATTTTGTGAGCTGGCCAAGCTTGACCGTGCCGAAAGTGGGTTGAATTTCGCCGAGGATCACCTTGAGCAAGGTGGTTTTGCCAAGCCCATTCCGGCCAAAAACCCCGACCCGCTGGCCCGCGCTGAAGGTCAGGTTCAGCCCTTCAAAAAGCTTTTTGCCAGCGAGCTCCACGCCAACATTCTTCAATTCGACGATCCGATTCGCCAGCGGGGGCGGAGGTGGAATCACCAGATCGACATCCCGATCAATTTCCGGGGCGGCTCGATCTGCGACTTCGAAATACCGGTCGAGGCGGCTTTTTGATTTCGTCGTCCGCGCTTTCGGGCCGCGGCGAACCCATTCCAATTCGCGCCGAAGAAACATCTGCCGTTTGTGCTCGGTGAGTTCGGCGCCGGCTTCGCGTTCCGCTTTTGCAACCAGATAATCGGTGTAATTTCCGGTGTAGCTGTAAACGGTCCCGTTGGCTAGTTCGACAATGGTGGTCGTGATGCGATCGAGGAAATAGCGATCGTGCGTGACCAGCAGAAATGCGCCGGGAAAGCTCTCCAAGAATTCGCCAAGCCATTCGATCGATTCGGTGTCGAGGTGGTTGGTCGGCTCGTCGAGGATCAGCAGATCCGGTTGGGAAATGATCGCGCGGCAGAGCGCAACCCGGCGCTGTTCGCCGCCGGAAAGGGAATCGATAAGGCGGTCGGGCGCGGGACAGTTCAGGCGGTCCATGGCGATGGCGATTCGGCTATCCAGATGCCAACCGTCGTGAGCGAGGATCTGCTGTTCGAGCTCATGATGCCGATTCGAACTGGCCGGGAGCATTTCGAATTCATGAATCAAATCGAGGACGTGCTGCGCCCCCGCGCGCACGTTTTGCTCAACGGTCCGTGCCTGGTCCAACGAGAATTCCTGCGGCAGATACCCGATCATCATTTCACGCCGCCGCGCGACCTCGCCCGAATCAGGCTGCTGAAGCCCTGCCAGCACGCGGAGAAACGTCGACTTTCCGGAACCATTCCGGCCCACCATTCCGATGCGGTCGCGTTCGCCAATGGCCAAACTCAATTTATCGAGCACGACGCGGTCGTTATAGCGAACAACAATTGAACTGGCGGCGAGAAGGGACATTTTTTGAAAGGCGCAATATACAGCAACGACGCGCCGGGCCAAAGCGCGCTCTGTTGGATTAAGAATCCGCAATGGGCGAAGCGTTCTCCACGACCGGAGCCACTCATCCTAACGGCACTGCTTTTTGATTTCGGAATGCGCCTGGTTTGTCTTCCCCCTCTCCGCCACTAGGGCTGGGGAGAGGAGGCCGATTTTCGTGGGATTCCCCCACCGGCAGGAAACCGGTTGCTTTGAGGCGAATGTGGTTTATTGTTCCGCCGTGCTTGACATCCATTTCGCCATCAGCCGCTCAGCACGGGGCAATCTCCAGCTCCCGCACGGAAGTGGAGTTACCCCGCCCTAGAACTTCTTCGCCCGCCAGGAATTCGAGCGAATTCCGAACGGCCCGCTTCCATTAAACCGCACCACTTTCTGGGCAGACCGCAATTGTTTTCCCGAGGAATTTAAGAAAATCAATGGACAACGAAATCTCACGACGCCGCACGTTTGCGATCATCTCACATCCCGACGCGGGCAAGACGACTTTAACCGAGAAATTCCTTCTCTACGGCGGCGCGGTGCACCTGGCCGGGTCGGTCACGGCGAGGAAAAATCAATCGGCCACGGCTTCCGACTGGATGGAACTGGAAAAGCAGCGCGGGATTTCCGTGAGCTCGACGGTGCTCCAATTTGATTACCGCGGCTATTGCGTCAATCTCCTCGACACCCCGGGCCACAAAGATTTTTCCGAGGACACCTATCGCGTGCTCACCGCGGTGGATGCGGCGGTCATGGTCATTGATGCCGGCAAAGGGATCGAGAGCCAGACGCGAAAACTGTTCGAGGTTTGCCGCCGCCGAGGCGTGCCGATCTTTACGTTCATGAACAAACTCGATCGCCCAGCGCGTGAACCGATCGCGCTGCTCGACGAACTCGAAAGCGTCCTGTCGCTCAAAGCGTATCCGGTCAATTGGCCGCTCGGTCACGGAAAGGATTTTCAAGGCGTGTTCGACCGGCGCTCGAGGCAAGTCCATTTTTTCGAGCGTGTGCCGGGCGGGGCGTATCGAGCTCCCGTCAGCGTGCACGATTTGGCGGATCGCGCGGTCCGGGAACGGATGGATCCGGAGGCGTACCTGAAAACAACGGAAGAACTGGCGTTGGTGGAGAGCGCGGGCGCCCAGTTTGATCCGCAGGCTGTTCTTTCGGGCGAACTGACGCCGGTTTTTTTTGGAAGCGCCGTCAACAATTTCGGCGTTCAGCTATTGCTCGACAGTTTTCTCGAATTAGCTCCGCCGCCCCGTCCGCGCGCCAGCGACGGCAGCACCGTTGATCCGGCGAACGCGGGCTTTTCCGGGTTCGTTTTCAAAATTCAAGCGAACATGGATCCCAAACACCGGGATCGGCTGGCCTTCGTCCGCATTTGCTCGGGCAAATTCGAGCGCGACATGACCGTGGTCCACACCCGAACCGGAAAGAAAGTCCGGCTCTCGAGTTCTCACAAGCTCTTCGGCCGCGAACGGGAGACGATCGATTTGGCCTATCCCGGCGATGTGGTCGGGCTCGTCGGCCACAGCGATTTCCGGATTGGCGATACGCTGGCGGAGAATCCGTCGATTCATTACAACGAAATTCCGAAATTCGCGCCGGAATGCTTTGCGTGGCTGCACAGCCCGTCCACCGCGCAGTTCAAACGTTTTCGGGAAGGACTCGAACAACTGCTTCAAGAAGGCGTCGTGCAATCGTTCCTGTTAAAAAATTCCGCTCAACGAGTGCCGCTGCTCGGCGCGGTTGGCCCGTTGCAGTTTGACGTCGTGCAGTACCGGCTGGAAAGCGAGTACGGCGCCCAGTCGCGGCTCGAAAGCGCCCCGTGGCAAATCATCCGCTGGGTCGAGAACAACCAGCCGATCGATGAGGATAAACTGCCTTCTGATTCCCGGTTGGCGCTCGACGCCGCCGGCCAAACCGTGATTCTCTTTCCCCAGGAATGGTCCTGCAATTATTTCGCCGAACGCCATCCGGAGGCAAAGCTCTTGACTGTGCCGCCGCAGGCGGCGCCGGAATACGCGCTCGAGGAATAAAAGCGGGCGGGGTTGGATTCGACACGCGCCTCGCTGGATATTGGGATTTATGGTTGACCAAATTTTAAAACTCCTTGCCCGTAAAGATTACCTTCCTCTTCAATCTTCCGACCTGCTCAGGCGGCTCGGCCTTTCTCCGGAGCAATTGCCGGAGCTCGAAAGCGCTCTGGCCACGCTCGAACAATCCGGCCAAGCCGCCCGGATCAAAGCCAACCGCTGGGTCAAGCCGAACGCCGCCGATCTTATTTCCGGCCGGATTCGGATAAACCGGCAGGGCAAAGGTTTTCTTCAGCCGGACGATCCGGCGATCAGGGAAATTGTCATTCCTGAAAACGCCACTGCGACCGCGCTGCACGAAGACCGCGTGCTCGTCCGCCGGGAAGTTTCAGCGAAAGGGTTGCGCGCGGGCCATCCAGCGGCCCCCGATACGGGGACCGTCCTGCGCGTCCTGCAACGGCGGCGCAGTCAAATTGTGGGGACCCTGCAGCGAACCACCCAGTTTCTTTATGTGGTGCCGGACGACCCGCGCATGCCGAAGGACATTTACGTTCCGGCGCCGCGCGACGTCGGGCGACCCGTGCAGGTGGGAGACAAAGTTGTCGTCGAGCTGAAAGAATGGCAATCGCGCCACACCAACCCCGAAGGCGAAATCATCGAAGTGCTGGGCGCGCCTGATGCGGAGGGAGTCGACATGCTTTCGGTCCTGCGGCAATACGATCTTCCGCTTCACTTTCCGAAGGAGGTTCTCAGCCAGGCCCGGTCGTTTGGCTCGGACGTTCCGCCCGCCGAGCTGGAGGGGCGAACAGATTGCCGACCGCACCAGGTCGTCACCATCGATCCAGACGACGCGAAAGATTTCGACGATGCGATTTGCCTGGCGCGCGAAGGCCACAACCAATGGCGGCTTTGGGTGCACATCGCGGACGTTTCGCATTACGTCAAACCCGCCTCGGCGCTCGATGTTGAAGCGCGAAAACGGGGCAACTCAACCTACCTCGTCGACCGTGTCATTCCGATGTTGCCGGAAGCGTTGAGCAACGAGCTCTGCTCATTGAAACCGCACGTGGATCGCCTCACCAAATGCGTCGAGTTCCTCGTCTCAAACGACGGGCGGGTCATCGAGAGCAAATTCTATCCGGCGGTCATTCATTCCAAGCATCGCTACAGTTACCAGCAGGTTTTCAAAATCCTTCAGGAAAAGCCGGTCACGCCGCTCGATCGCATGTTGCATCACGCGAATGCTCTGGCTCAGCGCATCCGCCGCCGCCGCTTCCAGGCCGGTTCGCTCGACCTGGATTTTCCCGAACGCAAAATCCGGCTCGACGACTCGGGACGGGTGACGCGGATCGAAAAAGTTGCCAATGACATTTCGCACCAGCTGATCGAGGAATTCATGCTTCTCGCGAATGAAGCGGTCGCCTCGCATCTGATGGGTCGCCGGCAGCCCGCGCTCTACCGCATTCACGAACCGCCAGCCGAACTGAGGCTTCATGATTACCGCGAAGAAGTGTTGAGCCACAACGTGCCTTGCGGCGATCTCCGCCGGCGCCACGAAGTGCAGAAGTTGCTCGAGCACCTCGGCAAAATCCCAATCGGCGAGGCGCTGAAGATTGGCTTTCTCAAATCGCTGATGCGGGCGCGCTATGCCACCGAGCCCATCGGCCATTACGGGCTCGCCAAGGCCAAGTACACGCACTTCACCTCTCCCATCCGGCGGTACGCCGATTTGGTGGTTCACCGCGCGCTCTTTCAGCAAGCGCATTTTGGAAAGAACTTTTTAAAAGAAACCGCCGATCACATTTCCGACACCGAACGCAATTCCGCCGACGCCGAGCGGGACAGCAAAGACGTGAAGCTCTTCGCGTTTCTGAAGGCGCAACTGCAGTCTGGCCGGCCGGAACAATATCCCGCCTTGGTGACGGACGTCCGCAACTTTGGATTTTTTGTGGATGTTCCCGACCTGACCATGAGCGGACTGGTTCACCTTTCCTCTGTGGAAGACGATTTCTATTTGTTCGATGCGGCCCGCAATCATCTCATCGGCCGGCGCAGTCGTCGCATCATACGGCTGGGGGACAGGGTTGTGGTCCAAGTCTTCAAAGTGGATAGTTTTAAGAAGCAAGTGGACTTCCGCTTGGTCGAAATGCCCAAGCCACGCCGCGAGCAAGCGGCGCCCCGTCAGCGCCGGCCCAAGCCAGACCATCCTTGGAGAGATCGCAGGCCGAAACCGAAAGGGCCCAGCCCGCTGCACCGAGCGCGCGGGCAGCGAAATCCGCCGTGAGCCGGCGCTGCCTTCGGGTCGTCGGCGCGGCGAGTTCCTGGAGACCTCTGCCAAATCCGTGACGCAGGTGCGTCTGGATTTGTCCTGCCAAAAACTGGCGCTGCGATCCCCACGTGGTGGTTTGCCAAATTGATGACGCACCTGCGTCACGGATTTGGCTGTCGTCCATTTTCGCGCACAGCGGAATTCATGAATTCCCTTCGCGTTGATTCCAATCAAGCTTTCCCCGTCGGTTGCGCGCAATGTTTCTGGCGGGCCGAAAGGTTTTTCTATTCGGGCGGGCTGAAGATTCACTTGGGCGCAATGAACGTTTTATTGATCTATCCGCAAACTCCCGACACTTTCTGGAGTTTCAAGCATGTCCTGCCGTTCGTGTCGAAGCGGGCGGCGTTTCCACCGCTTGGATTGCTCACGATTGGGGCCATGCTGCCGCGCGACTGGAACCTCCGGCTGGTCGACTTGAATGTCACGCGCCTGAAAGACGACGACATTCTTTGGGCGGATTATGTGCTCCTGAGCGCGATGATCGTCCACAAAGAGGCGGTCAACGCGATCGTCACGCGTTGCTTGGAGCATTCGCGGCCGATCATTGCCGGCGGGCCGCTCTTCACCACCGGCCACAAGCAATTTCCCAAAATCCCCCACTTCGTCCTTGGCGAAGCGGAAGAGATCATGCCGCAACTGGTGGCTGACATGCAGTCGGGCGCGGTGCAGCCGGTGTATCAGGCGCCTGGCCGGCCGGATATCAAACAGGCGCCAGTGCCGCGTTGGGATTTGGTCCGGTTTAAGGATTACGCCTCGATGGCGGTTCAGTTTTCACGCGGCTGCCCGTTTGACTGCGAGTTCTGCGACATCATCGTCATGAATGGCCGGGTGCCGCGGACCAAATCGCCCGCCCAAGTGCTGGCCGAACTGGACGAACTCCGAAAGCGCGGCTGGAAAGACATGGTTTTCGTCGTGGACGACAATTTCATTGGCAACAAAAAGAGCACGCGGGCGTTGTTGCACGAGATGATTGCGTGGCGGGCACGGACCGGTTGCGAGATGGGGTTCTTCACCGAAGCGTCGGTCAACCTCGCGGATGATCCGGACCTTTGCCGGCTGATGATTGAGGCCGGGTTCAGGAAAGTTTTTGTCGGAATCGAAACGCCTTCGGCCGAGTCGCTCGAAGAGTGCCGGAAATTGCAAAACCGGGGCCGCGAATTGGTCGAGACTGTCCGCGAGCTGCAGCGAGCGGGCTTGGAAATCATGGGGGGGTTTATCGTGGGATTCGACAATGACAAACCGGACATTTTCAAACGACAGTTCGAATTCATCCAAAACTCCGGAGTCGTTGCGGCCATGGTGGGGCTTCTCACCGCCTTGCCTCAGACCCGGCTGTACCACCGGCTGATCAGCGAGGGCCGGCTCGAAAAGGAAACCGAGGGCAACAACACGCAAGCGGTGTTGAATTTTCAGCCGAAGCTCAATCGCGAATTCCTCATCAATGGGTACCGGGACCTGATGAAGAAGCTGTACGAACCGCGCAATTATTATCAGCGGATCGGCACGTTCCTCAAACACCATCGCCCGGCTGGCGCGCGGCTGCGGCTGTCATGGCCGGACATTGAAGCTTTTCTCAAATCGTTTTGGTGGCTCGGCATCTGGCATCGTGGCCGAACGCATTACTGGCGCTTTTTCTGGCGAACATTGCTCTTCCGACCCCGCCAATTCCGGCACGCGATTGAACTGGCCATTTTAGGATTTCATTTCCGCAAGGTCGCGGAGCGTCTCTGACCCAGGGAATATCCTGTCGGAACCACGAAACACGCTAACCACACGAAAATGAATGCTTTCGTGTATTTCGTGCTTTTCGCGGTTTGAAATCCGATTGCCCGCGACCTCGGGTCGCATTCCAATTCGGCGCGTCCCAGGGAATATCCTGTCGGAACCACGAAACACACTAACCACACGAAAATGAATGCTTTCGTGTATTTCGTGCTTTTCGTGGTTTGAAATCCACTTGCCCGCGACCTCGGCCGCAATTCAATTCGGCGCGTCCCGGGGAATATCCTGTCGGAACCACGAAACACACTAACCACACGAAAATGAATGCGCTTTCGT